>Ga0256405_10004287_pt1 | contig 27101 bp, 25 predicted proteins | sample RumenRJG_02DNA_FD_189096 | JGI IMG/M metagenome (GOLD analysis project Ga0256405, IMG submission 189096) | Bovine rumen microbial communities from Lethbridge, Alberta, Canada - RJG_02 | ecosystem: Host-associated > Mammals > Digestive system > Stomach > Rumen | place: Canada: Alberta... | reverse complement strand
GCCAGCGTTCGTCCTGAGCCAGGATCAAACTCTCCATGAAATATGGAAAGCCTTGATTGGCTCTCTCTTCATTCTGGTCGTCCCCCGCTTTCGCGGGTTACGCAAAAGAATTGCCGATTGCTATGTTTGTTCATATCAATCGATGTTTTATTTAGAAGCTTTCGCTTCTCAACATCTGGCTTGTCATACATTCTTGCATGACATTCTGCATTGTTTAGTTTTCAAGGAACATCCTGCTGTTCCGCTGTGCTTTCGTTCAGCGAGTCAGCTATTATAGTTTACTGCGCCGTGAATCATTTGTCAAGAACTTTTTTTCTTTTTCCAAACTTTTTTCGGCGCTGCCGTCCGCTCCATGCTTTCCTTCCAGGCGCCGTTTGCTGACGACTTGCATTATGTTACACGCTTTTTGCTCCTTTGTCAATACCTTTTTCCATTTTCTTCTGTCCTTCATTTCTATCATTCCAAATGCTGACAAAAGCCCAATTTTGCAAAGAACTCCGCCTTCCACAAGCGATACTTGAATTCCGTCAAACCGAAATGCGGATGCGGGATGTTCACCCGCTGCATGAGATAGGGATTCGTTTCAAAGGTATTGAGTCCCGCATCTCCCGTCACCGCAGTCAGATATTCATTGGCACGCAGCAATTCCGGCATTGTTTCATCATAAGCGCCATTAGGATAAGAAAAGCTGAATACCGTTCGTATGCCGTTCCACTCCATAAGCAGCTTGGAAAGCTTCACCTCATCCTCCCGTTCCTGCTGGGTAAGTTCCGTCAAAGGGAGATGGTTCGCCGTATGGCTTCCGATTTCCACGCCCCGATTCTGCATATCGCGGAGTTTGTCCCAAGTCAGATAGCCCGGCTGCCCGATGTCATTCGTCACCATGTACATCGTTGCCTTCATTCCATGGGACTCCAGGATCGGCAGCAGATATGTATAATTATCCTCGTAGCCGTCATCAAAGGTCAATATAATGGGCTTCTCGGGAAGCTCCATTTTCCCCTTCTTTGCCTTCATGAACTCCAGCATAGTAATCGTCGTATACCCCTGCTGCTGAAGATAATCCATCTGCATCTGGAATTCCTCCGGCGGCACATTATAGGCATAAGCATCCTCTTTGTCCTCAGGATTCACCATATGGTATTCCAGAATGACGATGCCCTCCGGTGCCGGAACCGTAAAAACATAGGCCAAAACCGCCAATGCAAACAAAAAGATACCTATCACGATTACCCCAAAAGCTCTTTTCCACGACAAAACGATTTTCAACCTCCATTTTTCAAATGCACTGCAATATCCCTGAGTTTTCTCATCCGATGGTTCAGACCGGACTTACTCACACAAAGCAGTTCCGCCAGTTCCGCCAGTGTCGCATCAGGATGCTCCATGCGCATGCGCGCCGTTTCCTGCAATTGTTCCGCCATGCCATCCAGTTTTCCCTGCTGCGCAAGAAAATGTATGTCTTCCAGTTGCCGCCCTGCGGCATCCACAGTCTTCTGGAGATTTGCCGTCTCACAATTCACCAGACGGTTCACCTGATTGCGGACCTCCTTGACATTGCGTGCGACCTCAAAGCGCTCCACTGCCTTGTCTGCCTGGAGCATGCCCAGAAAATCAATGACCGCGTCCCCTTCTTTCATGTAAACGACATAGTCATCCTTGCGGTCTGTCATGCCAGCCGGAAATTCCATGCGCCGCAGGAGATTCAGCAAAAGATCCGCCATGGAATAACTCCCCGTCACCAATTCCAGATGATAGCTCGATTCCGGGCGATTGACGCTTCCTCCGCCCAAAAAGGCACCCCTGATGTATGCGATCCGGCAGCAGGAGCGCCGCAATATCACGGCGTCTGTTCCCATGTTCAGGCTTCCCGCCTGCATGAGCCCGATTTGGGAAAGAAGATCTGCTGCCTGCTGGGAGGGAACCACCCGCACCATATAGCTGTTGCGTTTTCTGAGGCGCTTGGATCTGCTCACCATGATTTCAGTACGCATATCCGCTTTCTCTTTCTTCAGCAGAGTCAATACCTTCCTTGCCACAGCAGCATTCTCTGTCGTGAAATTGATGCCAAAGACATGCTGCGCTCCAAAGGCTATGGTTCCCCCCATGCGCAGAAGAGCAGCCAGTTCCGCCGTGCGGCAGCAAGGCTTGTCATAGACAAGCCTTGCCAGCTCGTTCTTCACTTCCGTCGCAAAGGATGCCATAGACTCCCTCCCCAGGAATCGTGCGAAAACACGCCCTACTTCAAAAATGTCTCATACTCAAAAGCGTCCTCATGACGCAAATCATAGACCATCTTCATGACACTCTTGCAAAGTTTGTCAGGATTATGCCGAATGACATCCGTTTCATTGATGATATCCGCCTTGACAAACCCTACCCCAAGAGCATTGATGGCATCTTCATCCACCTCTACCGGATAAGCCCCCTGCTTCGCATAATAGGCTTTCATGTCCGATGAAATCGGCGTGGAATTCACCAAAACGAAATCAATGGCACCCTTTCCGGCATGGTCCAGAATCGCCTTGACGTGCATGGAGGCCGTATAGCCATCCGTTTCTCCCTGCTGTGTCATGACATTGCAGATATAGATCTTCAATGCCTTGCTCTTCCTGAGTGCTTCCGCCATGCCATCCACCAGCAGGTTCGGCAGGATGCTCGTATAAAGACTCCCCGGCCCCAGGATAATGGCATCCGCATGCATCAAGGCATCCAGGGCAGACTGTACCGGCTGCACCTTCTCCGGAAACAGTTTCACGCGGCGAATCTTCTTGTGCACTTCTGGAATATGGGATTCCCCTTCCACCACAGTGCCATCTGTCATGATGGCATCCAGGCGGACATGCTCCAAACTGGCCGGCAGAACATTTCCCTTGACTGCCAATACCTTGGAAGATTTCCGAAGGGCCGTTTCCATATCCCCTGTCACCTCATTCATGGCAGCAAGGAAAAGATTCCCAAAACTATGCCCGGCCAAGGCTCCCTGCCCCTCGAAACGATACTGGAACAACTTTTCCATCAAAGGCTCTGTATCTGCCAAGGCAACAAGACAATTGCGGAGATCTCCCGGTGGAATGATGCCAAGGTCTTCCCGAAGGCGTCCCGACGACCCGCCATCGTCCGCCACGGTCACCACGGCAGTCACATTGCTCGTCGCCGACTTTATGCCGCGGAGCAGCACAGACAGCCCATGCCCGCCGCCAATGACCGTCACGGACGGCCCCTTTCCAAGCTTTCGCTTTTCGTAGATGATATCTACCAATCGTTCGGACTTGTCTGGCACCAGAATCATGATGATCGAGCGTATGACAAACCGGGTTGCCACCAGCATGAGCACGATGCCCAGACATACAAGGACAACGCCCACAATGCTCGTTATCATGTAGTTATAGCTTCCCCGCCAGAGATAGACCGCCCGAAAAATCCCTTCCTCAATGAGGTCGAGATACTTATAGTTGAACATCAGTGCCAGACCCAGGCCGGCCATGATGACACCGACAGCAAACAAAAGAAACCATCGCTTGAACTTCATGCCGGGGTAGAGCCATTTCAATAAATGCATCTTCTGTCCCTTCCTCTCAGCACTCCTCGCGTACATGCTCCCAAACATCGTTCTTCATGAGGTCACGATGTTCCAGACGCACAGAAATCCCCTGATCCTTCAGGCGGTCATAGAGATGCTTTGCAATGTACACGCTACGGTGCATGCCGCCGGTGCAACCCACGGCAATGACAAACTGGCTCTTCCCTTCCTTCATGTATTGGGGCACAAGGAAGTCCACCATGGCATCCAGTTTTTCCGTAAACTCTTTTGTCACCGGCCATTTGGCGATATATTCCGCCACTTCCGGCACGGCTCCGCTCTTATGGCGCATGGACTCCACATAAAACGGATTGGGCAGGAAACGCACATCCAGAACCATATCCGCATCCAAGGGCATGCCGAACTTGAAGCCGAAGGACAGGACATTGATACTCATCTGCTCTCCTTCTGATGTGCCGAAAAGTCTCTGGATCTTCTCCTTGAGCTCCACCTTCTTGAGCTCCGATGTATCGATGATATACGTTGCCTTGCTCCTCACAGGTGCCAGGCGCTCCCTTTCCTTGGCGATTCCCTCGGAAATGCGGGAGGACGGCGCCATGGGATGACGGCGTCGCGTCTCCTTGTAACGGCGAATGATCGTCGCATCGGAAGCATCCATGAACAGCATCTCAAAGCTGGTATCCGACTTGTCCATGTCCTCCAGCACCTGCACAAAGGTGCCAAAGAATTCCCGGCTCCGGGTATCCACCACCAGGACCACCTGTCCTACATGGCCTCCGGAATGGGTGCAGATTTCCACAAACTTTGGGATAAACACCGGCGGAAGGTTGTCCACACAGAAATATCCCAAATCCTCCATAAAACGGCACGCCTGCGTCTTCCCGCCACCGGACATCCCCGTGACAATCACCAGCCGCGGCTTCCCCTTATCCTTTGTTTCCTTGTTCTTTGCCTCATCCATTTATGTTCTCTCCCGAATTCAGTACTTTCCAAAATATGCACGGCATCCTCATACATCTTGCAAAACATATCGGCGGACTGCCTCCGCAAAGCCATCTGCTTCGCATTCCCCTGTCACGTAATCACATGCATCCTTCACATGCGGCAGGGCATTTCCCATGGCGACACTGCAGCCTGCTGCCTTGAGCATGGGCAGATCATTGTCCGAGTCCCCGATTGCCATGGTATCCCTGATATCAATCCCCAGCTCATCGGCAAGCCGCTCTATCCCGGAGGCCTTGCTGACGCCGTGGTTGACGATTTCCGCATAACGGGGATTGGAACGCATGACTGCCACCTTCTGCCCAAACTCCGACCGAAGAATCCCGATGCGTTCATCCGTCTCTTCCAGGGAATCGCTGATCAGCAAAAGTTTTGTCACCTGCTCCATGTGCTTCCGCAAGCCATCCCATCCGACCGCCTGCCCCTTGACCTTCTGGGCATCCTCATATCTTCGGGAATGCCGGTTGGCTTCAGCATAATAAAGCACATCATCGCTGTACAACTGGATATGCCATTCCCGCAAGCGGCAGAAATCCAAGACTTCCAGAATATATTCCTCCGGAAGGAAACTCGTATAGAACACCTCGCCCTGCGCAGATTTGATGAGCGCGCCATTATAGGTAATGATGGGCACATCCACGCCAAGGGATTGGGCAATGGGCAAAGCAGCCTGATACATGCGTCCTGTGGCGATCGTCACGATGACGCCATGAGCAACCGCATCCTGCACAGCCTGCACATTCGCCGCCGATACCGCCCTCCCGGTGGGCAGCAGGGTTCCATCCAAATCCGTCACAAACAATTTCACAGCCATAAGCTCGCCCCCATATACAATGAAGAATCATTTCTATTCTCTCACATTATGCAGAAATTGCAAGATTTTTATAACGCATTGTTCAAGTTTTGCCAATAGCAAAACTTGAACAATTGCGTTATAATATACTCATTAGGAGGATCTCATGAAACATTTCATTACAATCATCGGCATACTGCTTATCATGACAGGCATCTTTGGCATATCCTATACCTGGCATATCGACCACCGCACAGCGGAAAGCCTGTCTGCTTATTGCCGCATCGACTTCCAAAGTTCTTATACGGAAGCGGGAAAACTGGAAGGAGCCATCCTTTCCCTCTGGGACTATCGTTATGATTCCTCCCACCTTGAACCAAAGGCCATCCTCTACACCGACGGGGATGCCTGGGAAATGGTAGCCTCCGTCAAGCAGGACAACCCGCCTGAGGACGATATGGAACATCGCTTCCAGCACGAGAACAAGCTCTTCGTGGAACTGCCCCGCTCCAGTCTCCCCGCCATACGCAAGGCGGACGAGGTGCGCTTCCGCTTCTACTACGACAACGGGCAGGTCATCGACCTTCCCCTCAACGCCCCTGACCTGGAATACTGGAAAAAACAACTGATGCCATGACAAGAAGGGATTGCCTATCCATCCAAGATGGGAAAGGCAATCCCTTATTTTATCCATGGACAACAATCATAAATCTTTCAATCGTCGATAAAGGGTATAGATAGCAACCGGGAATCCAAGCAGGATGCCCACCAGCTTGCCATAGGGAGAAGTTCCCAGGTGTTCATCCACCATCATGCCAATATACAGGCAGATTCCCACAACCACAACGAGATAGATTCCCAGACCTGACAGAACGGAAAACGCCTTCACTGCCTGCCAAAGCCCCTCATGCCTCTGCGGTTCCTTTCCCATTCAGCGTCCTGCCTGAAAGGCTTCCGGGCGGCTCTCTGCCAGGCCGTAATGATAAAGGATCGCCTGTATGATCCGCTCGGCAGCATGCCCGTCACCATAGGGATTGCAGGATTCCGCCATCCGATGATACTCCTCTTCATCCACAAGCAATCGTTTCGCTTCCTCGTAAACACGATCCCGATCCGTTCCGATGAGCTTTACCGTCCCGGCTTCCACTGCCTCCGGACGTTCCGTGGTATCCCTGAGGACAAGCACGGGTTTTCCCAAGGCCGGCGCCTCTTCCTGCACCCCGCCGGAATCCGTCAGGATGAGGTATGCGCGATGCATGAGATTCGCAAAGGGCTCATAGTCCAAGGGATCAATGAGGTGGACCTTTGCCAGCCCTCCCAATTCCGCATCGACAACCTCGCGGACCTTCGGGTTCTTGTGGACAGGAAACACCACTTCCACATCCCCGAATTCCTCCGTGAGCTGCTTGAGTGCCTTGTAGACATGGCGCATGGGCTCACCGAGATTTTCCCTGCGATGGGTGGTCACGAGAATGATGCGCTTATGCTTGAAATCAATCTTCTGCAGAAGTTCATCATCAAATTGGAAATTATCGCTCACGGTATGATGCAGGGCATCAATGACCGTATTGCCCGTTACAAAGATATTCCCTCTGTCTACGGACTCAGCCAGCAGATTGGCCTCCGAGGTAGCCGTCGGGGCAAAATGAAGATCCGCAATAGCTCCTGTGAGCTTGCGGTTCATTTCCTCCGGAAACGGAGAATATTTATTGTGGGTTCTAAGTCCCGCTTCCACATGCCCCACTGTAATCTGATGATAATATGCTGCCAATGCCCCTGCAAAGGTTGTCGTCGTATCTCCATGCACAAGAACAATATCCGGCTTCTCCTCGGCGAGAACCTTGTCCAGGCCCATCATGGCCCTTGATGTAATGTCAAAAAGTGTCTGCCCCGCCGCCATGATATCAAGATCATGGTTTGGATCTATATGAAACAGGTGGAGCACCTGGTCGAGCATCTCGCGATGTTGGGCAGTAACAGCAACCACAGGCAGGATCTTATCGGGATGTTTCTTGAGTTCCAGCACAATCGGAGCCATTTTGATAGCCTCCGGACGAGTGCCGAAAACCGTCATCACCTTGATCTGCTTTTTTTCCATACAGAATCCCCTTCCGTAGAATACCAAAAAATACCAAAAGGGGGCAGGTATCGTTCCTGCCCCAGCCTCGCAAAATCAATGTTGTTGTGCGGACCTCGGCGGCTCATTCATGTGAAAGATGCCCAGTTTTTTCGCCCCGAACAGGACAGCAAGAATCACAACACCGACAATGAGAACAGCGATCTGGCTGCTGACCTCCGTCAACGTCACTGCACTCAGCCCGAGCATTGCACTGATAACGTACATCAAGAGCACCGCCTGCCGCTGGGTAAAGCCCAAGTCCAGCAGCCGATGATGGAGATGCCCTCTGTCCGGCTTAAAGATCGGCACCCCGCCGCGATAGCGCCGCACAATGGCAAAGGTAGTATCCAGGATTGGGAGTCCCAATGCCAGTATCGGCACGATGAGCGCAATCGTGGCCGCGCATTTCACGGCACCAATGATGGAAATCCCCGCCAGCATGAAACCAAGGAACATGCTGCCCGAATCTCCCATAAAGATGCGCGCAGGATTGAAATTGTAGTAGAGGAACCCAAAGGCCGCCCCCGCCAAGGCAGCAGTGAGCACTGCCACCAGCAGGATGTTCTGCTGCAGGGCCACGAGGAATATCGTGATAGAGGCAATCACTGCCACACCGGCAGCAAGCCCATCCAGCCCATCGATGAGGTTCACCGTATTCGTCAGACCGACAATCCAGAAAACCGTGACGGGAATCGCCAAATATTCCAGGAACAGATAATCCCCAAAGGGATCCGTAATGAAATCAATCCGCACATCAAAGACAATCGTCAAGACACAGGCCGCAACAATCTGACCCACCAGCTTTACCTTGGCAGGCAGGTTCTTGTAGTCATCAACGATACCGAGCAGCACGATAAGCGTGCCGCTCACCAGAAGCCCCCATATCTCAAAACTGACTTCCGGTGTCAAATCCGATATGGACATGACCGCCAGCATGGATACCATGAAAGCCGTATAAATGCCGATGCCCCCGATCCGGGCCACCGGCTTCTTGTGCACCTTTCGTGCATCCGGGGCATCCATCGCCCCTGTCCTCGCAGCCAGGAAAATGACCCCCGGCGTAAGCAACAATGTCACACCAGCAGCAATAATAAATGCCAACACATATTCCGGCATACAAGTCGCACTCCTTTTCTCTCGTTGAAGTCTAACTCATTTTACATCAGCCCATCAGCAGTGTCAACGAGAAAACTTACATTTTAACAATCATTTTCCCCGATATGGGACAATCAGACCAACTGACGGATAAAATCCAGGGATCGCAAAGGCTTTCCGAGCATTCCCTGCAAATACGCCAAAAGCGTCTGCTCCGCCATGAGCAGGTTTTCCCTCTGCACCTTGAGCCTTGGCTGCTTCCAGTCCAGCTCCAAGAGCTCCTGAAGGAAAGCCCTTCCTCCTGCAGGAAAGGCTCTTGCATCGGGTATGCTGCAGGCATTGCATAAAACGCCACCCTCACCGATGTGCAGGAAAGCATCTCCATCGATTTCCTTTCCGCAGTGAACACATCGGTCCAGCCGCAATTGCAAACCGAAATGCGCCAAAAGCTGCCACGCGGCAGCAAGTGCTGTAACCCTGGGATTGCGGGTCTCGAATGCCTGAAAGATTTCCAGCATCAAGTCGAAGGCCTTTGGTTCCACAGCGTTCTCCGGCAAGAATTCCCGCAGGATCTCTGCCACAAAAGAGCCATAGGCCATTGCCGTGAGATCCTCGCCAAGCTTCCTGTAACGATGAAGCAGGGCGCATTGCCTTACGGTGTCAAGCCGCCGTCCTTCCGTCATATGAACCTCGACATGCTGGAACATCTGCATGCCGGCAGCCAGTGAGCTCTTTGGGCGGCGGCTGCCAAAAGCTGCCGCCTTGACCTTTCCCCGCTCCCGGGTGAAAAGTGTTACCATCTTGTCGGCCTCGCCCCAGTTATGGACCCCCAGGACCAATGCTTCGGCCTTATACTGCGCAGCCATGCTCACGCATCACCAAAACCGAAATTCCGCAGGATGCCTTCCCTGTCACGCCAGTCCTTCTTCACCTTGACCCAAAGGTCAAGATATACCTTTGAACCAAGCAATGCCTCGATATCCTTCCTGGCAAGCGCACCGATCTCCTTGAGCAGTGCACCCTTCGCTCCAATGACAATGCCCTTCTGGGATTCCCGCTCCACATAGATGGTCGCCCGGATATAGACATCCTCATTGGGGCGCGTCGTCATCTCATCCACATCCACGGCAACAGCATGGGGGATCTCATCCCGCGTGAGCTGCAAAGCCTTCTCCCTCACAAGCTCCGCCACAATGAGACGCTCCGGCTGGTCGGTCACCATGTCCTCAGGATAGTACTGCGGGCCTTCCGGAAGATACTTCTTCACTTCCCCGATCAGACTGTCGAGATTCGTCTCCTCCTTCGCAGAAATCGGCACGACGCCTGCAAAATCGTACTTTCCCGAATAATTTGAGATAATGGGCAATACCTGCTCCTTCTCGATGAGATCCAGCTTGTTCACCACGAGCACCACAGGCTTTTTCGTTGCCTGCAGGCGCTCCAGGATATAATGCTCCCCGGGCCCCATCTTCTCCGTGGCATCCACCACAAAGAAAATGGCATCCACCTCCTTGAGCGTCCCCTCGGCAGCCCTGACCATGTACTCGCCCAGCTTGTGCTTCGGCTTGTGGATGCCCGGCGTGTCCAAAAAGACAATCTGGGCATCCGGCTGGGTAAGCACACAGAGGATACGGTTTCGCGTCGTCTGCGGCTTGTCCGACATGATGGCAATCTTTTGCCCGATGAGACTGTTGATCAATGTGGACTTTCCGACATTCGGCCGCCCAATGACAGCAATGAAGCCGGATTTATAAACTTCTTTCTTCTTTTCATCCATTTCTGTTGCTCCGTTATTCCCTGGAAATTCCCAGCTGTTCCATGACGAAACGCTGTTCCTTTTCCATTTCCTCCCGCTCTTCTTCCTCCATGTGGTCATATCCCAAGAGATGCAGCATGCCATGCACCGTGAGGAATGCCACTTCCCTGCGAAGGCTGTGCCCATACTCTTCCGCCTGCTCCTCAGCCCGCTCCACGGAGATGATGATATCTCCCAAGGCATTCATCGCAGGGCTGCCCTCGATTTCCGGCTCCTCACTTTCATTGAGGGCAAAGGAAAGCACATCCGTCGGGCGGTCCATATTGCGGTACTCCTTATTCAGGGTATGGATATACGCATTATTCGTGAGTGTCACACTGACCTCGCTGTCCTCCACACCATAGAGCTCCCCCACCTTTTCGATGGCCCTCCGCACGTTTTCCTCGATATCCTCAGGGAAAACCAGTTCCTCGGGATAATTGCTGATCAAGACCTCCATAGGATTACTGCTTCCTTTCCGCTTCTTTGCGCTCATGACGTTCATAGGCCTCCACAATTCGGGTCACCACCTCATGGCGAATGACATCCATGGCCTGCAACTGAACGATTCCGATGCCTTCGACACCTTCCAGTATCTCACTGGCCCGTCGGAGTCCTGACGGCACGCCCCGTGGCAGGTCCACCTGACTCAGGTCACCTGTGATGACCATACGGGAGCCAAATCCCAAACGGGTGAGAAACATCTTCATCTGCTTCTCCGTGGTGTTCTGCGCCTCATCGAGAATGACGAAAGCATCCTCCAGTGTGCGCCCGCGCATATAGGCAAGCGGCGCAATCTCAATGATGCCCCGGGACATGAATTTCTGGTACATATCCAGTCCGAGAATATCCTGCAGGGCATCGTAAAGGGGACGAAGATAGGGGTCCACCTTCTCCTGCAGATCTCCCGGCAGAAAGCCGAGCCGTTCCCCTGCTTCCACAGCCGGCCGCGTGAGGATGATCTTGTCCACATCCTTGTTGCGAAGAGCCGCCACTGCCATGACAACCGCAAGATACGTCTTGCCCGTTCCGGCGGGACCGATGCCAAAGGTGACATAGTTCCTGCGGATTGCCTCCAGATAAATGCGCTGCCCCAGGGTTTTGGGACGCACATGACGCCCCCGGGAAGTCACAAGCACCGTATCGCTGAAGAGGGAATGAAGCGCCTCCCCCTTCCCGCCTTTCACAAGCCCGATGCCATAGCGGACCTCATGCATCGTGATATTCGTGCCCTGCCGGTAGAGAAACTGCAGTTCCTCCAGCACCTTCGCCGCTCGCTGGACATCCACAGCCTCACCCATGAATTCCACACGGTCCCCACGGCTCACGATTTGGCAGTCAAAATTTTCCGTTAATACCTGCAGAAACTCATCCCGCTCTCCCAGAAGGGCATACGCTTCCTTATGGTCAGCAAAAACGACTTCTCTCTCCAATGCCTGCTGCAAAAAGACACCTCACCCCATCCATATATATAGGAACGATTTCATACGAAAACATATAAGAGCTTTTCCCTCGCGAGTATAACATACTTTGCTATACCTTTTCAAGGCGTTGTTTTCAACGCTTCGAGCAGGGCAGTCCGGCTGGAAAGTTTCCAGCAGAAAGGCCCGCCGTGATGGCGGGCCTCGGTGGCTTCGCAGGGCGATATTAAGCGTGACGCGTCCTTTCGTCCTTCGATAATGTTGGCTATCGGTGGCGGGTGGCTCACCGCCCCCAGGTGCAGCCCTTCTTCCGGCACTGATAGCCGTAAGAACATTATCGGAGGACGGAGGCGGGCTGGCTTTGCGGTCTTGGCGTAGCGGTGTGCGGTAGCGTGCCCCCAGGGACGGGGGCACCACCAGCCGCCAAGGAAGGCCGTGCCCAGGAACGGGCACTATCAATACTACGCCCTCAAGGACGTGGGCAACCATTTACTGTTTCTCATTAATGTCCTGCCCCTCAACAAGACGATTAGCCAAATGCTCCCATATCCTTACAATCAGCAGTTCTCGTCTATTCTCTGATGGATCAAGCTTAAGGCCAGTGGTTCCTTCTGGCTTATATACTTCATCTTGCAGCTCAATATTGAAGCGTTCTGCTATCTGCTCAATTTCTTCCAAGGGATATTGAAGCAGACCATTTTTTATTTCTTCTTCTGATAACCTGTCCTCACCAGACAAGAACAGTTGCCACTTTTCCCGATACTTCTTGATTGAATTCTTTCTCATGTCGCTTCGACCATAAATCACAACTACATCTATAGGCACGATATAGCAATCACCGTTATTTATATCCACACAAACGACAAAATCGCAATCCTCAACAGACAGGGCTCTCTCCTTGTTTACCTCTCTATTGATTTGCTTGCCGGATCTTCCTCCATGCGTAACATTAAAAGAATCTTTGACGCTCCCCTTTATTTCCACACGATAAAGAGCGTTGCCAGAAAGGACAGCCCCATCACACCCAAGGTCGCGCCATTCCTTAGATAAACACGGAAATCCTGCTATTTGAGCTCGTGCAAAGAAAAGATTTTCCGCAGCCGCCCCGGAAAGGCTATTATAGTTGCCGCCTGCAATACTCTTTATATTCTTCTGCCATGCCATTGATTCATTCCTCCATTTGCTGCTATGACTGTTGTTTGAAGTTGCTTGGCTTATATTTCAAAGCGTGTCGTACCACGCTATAAAGTCTTCCCTATGGGCTCCATTTTTTACATCAGAGGCATACCACTCCGAATACATCAGGAAGCGGTACTTTCCAAAAGAAAATTCCTTTTTCCAATATCTAGCCCGGACATTTTTTTCAACATCCGTACTTGCTTCCCCCTCCTTCAGCAGCCAGAACATGGGCAGGTTCCTGCGGGTATATGCCTTGCTGCCTTCCACGGAGCCATATATTTCCATCTGTTCGTCAGTAAAGGTGTAGCCTGATTCCAGCAGGTTGTTCATAGCCGCCTTGACAAAGGCTCCCACCTTCAAATCCATATCAGGCAGAGGCGGCTTCTCACTGGCGGGCCGCTCCCTGACCATAGCCGACGGCTTGCTTCTGGCATGGCTCGCCCTTGTGCGTGACCTTGCCTCAGTGCGCCTCTTATGCACCCGGCCTTTGATGAAGGCCCTTACGCCAATCAGCTGAAGGAGAAGCAAAGCTTCCTCAAGGTATTGCTCCAGCTCCACCTGCCGGAACTCGTCAACTTTCCTTGGGTTGCCCCTTCTCTTGTTGTCGCTGTCAGCAATCCCGACTTCCATGGCCATGTCTATAAGGCGGGATTCAAGATAATCTATGTCAGAAGCATTGAAGCTGTCATCATTGGTGGTCATGAGGATAACCGTTTCCCACCAATCCTTGTCCGCCAGGTGTTGCTTGGTGCGGCGTTCCAAGTCCCTGGCCTGGCCCACATACACCTGCTCGTCTGACAGCAGGAGGTACACACCGTACTTTTTGCAATCATCGCGTTTTATCAGCTTCTCTATGGAGTTGCGGGGGGCAGAATACATGGTGCCGCTATGCCAGGCAGAGTTGGAAATTTTCATAACCCCGCTCAAGTCGCCATCATAGAGAAGCATTTTGATAGTTTTTGCTTTGGCTGTCATTCTCATCACGCCCCAGCTGTTTTATTCTTCCCCATCCTCATGCACATCATAATAAGCCACTTCATCCGGCAGCTTTATATTCGGCACCCATACCTTTTTTCCCTGCCAGCCCTTCTCTTGACTACCTGTCATCTTATACATGGTGAGCACGACCTTGTCTTTTACTTCCGCCCCCAGATTCCAGTCATCCGGGGAGAGCAGTGCCCTTGCTCCCTTCTTTATGTCACGCTCCCGGCGGACGATGAGGGTGCCCTGGGCGGTGGGATTGTCAGCGGCAAAGGCTGCCAGGAAGCCGCGGAAGGCCTGCAATGGGAAGTCCTCTGCCGTGATATGCTCAAGGATTTTCTCCATGACCTTGAGGCTGGCTTGATAGCTTGGCTTCTTCTCGTCAAAAGGAGCCAGCAGCTTGTCAAGGGCCTCAATATCGTCGTTGTCAACCTCATGCGGGAAGAAGTTCTTGCCGCCGGGGATAATGTCAACGTGGCGGTTATCCAGCACCGCTGCCCTTGTGGGCTTCACGCCACCACCGTAAAAGAGGCGAATGTCGGAAAGGCCTCTTTCTATCTGGGCAATCATGGCGTTATTGGTGGAGTTTATTTCTGTGAACAGGTCATAGAGGTGCCCGTCAATGTACAACCGCATGAGGCCCTTGTCCCTGTCATAGCCGAACATGCGGCTGTGCTGCCACATGGTGTCAGCCTGGGAATTCTTTGATGTGCGGGTGTAGTAGACGGTGGCAAGGCCCGGGAAGGTCACGCCGCGGCCCAGCGTGTTGCCACCGATGACAATATTGGAGCCTTCGGCATACTCTTTGCTGTCAACCTCAGTCTTGCCGTTGAGGATAATCACCTTCACCTTGCTGCCCGTCAGCAGATCTTTAGCAAAAGCATAGACTTTGTCAAAGGGCTGTGCCTCGGTCTTTTCAGGCTGTGTCTTTTCGTACATGGCAAGGAAACGCTCCTTCATTTCCGGCGTTTCTATAGCCTCCCCCAGCTTTTTAAGGATCATCCGCGCCCTGGTTGCGTAACTTTCATGCTGGGACACGCGAACACTGGGGTGAATCATGAAGTTGCAGACAGGTCTGCCCGCAAGCAGCAGCTGGGCTGAGGCTATGAGATGATGGATAACCGCTTCCTCAAGGGCCGCCCCCTCGTTTCCCAGTTCGTCAATCAGGCTTATGCAGGGGGGCATTTCTCCATTTTCCGGGAAGAAAAAATTGCCGCCCAGATACCCCTTGCCGGGCTTGAAATAATGGGTGAAAAGAGGCTTCCAGCCCGTGGCCTCGGCCTGCAGGAAAAGAGCCTGAGGTGTGCCCGTCACTTGCAGGTAGAGGCTGCTGGAAGCATCATTCTTAATGGAGTTCAAATATTTGTTGATGGAAGAAATATCCCGCTGATTCACCTTGGTATTGAGTGAAGCGGCATCCGCCTCGTCATCGACAATGAACAGAGGATTGCCGCACATGAAGTCTGTGGAGTGAAGCACTGTGTCCCAAAGCTTCAGCATGCGATAGTTCTTCTTGAGCACGATGATGGCGGGCTTCTCAAGGTTGTTGTCCACAAAAAGCCTGCTGTCGTTCTCACCGCAAATGCAGAAGCCTTCCAGGTCATCTTTCACCCGCTGCAGGGTCTGCTCCTGCAGTACCACGTTGTCAGTGGTCAGAAGCAAAAACACTGGGAAGCCGCAGTCAGCTGCATGGCACATGATGCCAAACATCTGCCCTGTCTTGCCGGACTGGACATTGCCCAGCAGGAGGCCAATCTCATGGCTCACAAAATCAAACTGTTCAAGATGGTGCTCCCCCACCTCCCTGGCTGTCGCTTCCACCGAATCAGCCAGGGAGTTATTGCCCCGGCTCCTGATTTTCTCCACATAGGTGCTCAGATAACCCATAAGAAACTATTCTCCTTGCTACTCATTTGCTCCCTGCTCGAAAGAAAGCAGCCACACATCAAGTTCATGGCGTTCCACAGTGCCATCTTCATTTTCAACCACATCAAGGGCCTTCTGGTCTGTCTTGGTGAAGACAAGAGTGTCCCTGCCATACGCCTTGAGCATTTCCTTAGTGATCATGCCCAGCCGCTCCGCGTCCTCCTGGGTGTTGTTGACGGGATTCACAAGGCCAGCCGCCGCAAGACGACCTTTCAGCCAGCGGCCTATCAAGAGCTCATTGCCCACGGCGCTGAACTGCTTGTTGCCGTCGCTGGTAGTGTGCCCCTTGAACCAGTAGCCGTCATCTGTCACCACGAAGAAGGGCACATTCTTTTCCGGGTAGCCCTCCATGGTAGTAATGCTCTTATTAACCGTCAGCTGGATTTCATACCAATCCCTGGCCTTGCGGGCACTCCTGGGGGCAGCGTAAGCCACATTGACATTGGACTTGGTGTAGTGCCTGCCATCGTCCATGAAGCGCTCATCAGCTGCGGGCACCTTCAACGGCAACTCGAAGGTCACGGCAGTCTTGTGGCTTGCATAAAGCTCCACACTGTTTCCCGGCAGCTGGGAAATTTCCTGCACCCCATTGAGGGCAAAGTTCTTTTCCTCAATCCGCGGCATATCCTTTACCTCCGTGAGGGGCAGGGAACACTTGGGCTGCCAAAGTTCCTCCACGAAATTTGCCAGCGCCTCCAATTCTGCTGCGTCCTCCGTCATGACAGAAAGTTCATACTGGCGGCGATTGGTGCCCTCCAGCTTGATGGCCCCCATGTTGTGGGAGCCGATGAAGGCACGGAAAGGTCTGCCTTCCTTATAAAAGACATACACCTTCCCATGATACTTGAAGGGACGCACCACATGGATTTCCCCGCGCCCGCTTTCCTGCCAACGTCCGGCAAACTCCATGGCTGCATGGTATATACCCTCCGGCATGCCCTCAAAGCAGTACATGCCTAAGTTTATGCGCACCTTGAGATTGTCATGGGCCTGCAGCTGCTGGCCCATCTCCATGATAGCCCCCTTGGAGGCATAGCCCGTGGCAATGTCCAGCTGGTCAGCCTCGTCAAGCGCCGCCGCAAAAGCCTCAAGGAAAGTCTGATTCCCCGGCCTTGTTCTCATAGGTAGCAGGTTGGTGTATAGAAGTTCCATATCCATTCCTCCCTATATAGCTTTTTCAATCATCCAAATAGCAATGCCCCTCATCTTTCAAGCGATTTATTACGGACATAACATACGTTGCCTGCCAATCTTGGAGTGTTCCCTTTTGAAAAGCCTTCAGAGCTTTTTCTTCTTTGTCATTTGAAATGCAATGAAGAGATTTAGCCAAGCTGCTTATTTCTGACCATCGTTCTTCTGGTATAGTATATAGCTTTTTTATTAACTCGATTCCAGAATCAATCCGTTGCTCATTTTGAGCGCTTTTTCTTACCAATGCAGAGTCTTGTTTCAGAGATAATTCTGAGAGCAATGATTCCCATGGAAGTTCTAGTAGAATGCTTTCCTTTTTCATATTTATCCAGCATTGCTCTTGCTTACACCACTGTGTAACATTAGAATTTTTATCCCTTGTGATAAAATCATGCACCCATTTGGTAAGTATTACAAATATATTTGACAACGGATCAGATACCTTTTGCTTATCCCATATCTTCATAAGGTCAAGTTCTGCTTTATGATGTACATATTTCCCTAACATATAGTGAAGAAGACTTATGGAGTATGTGACAATATTAGCACGATAGGAGTGTGATATCTTATACCAATCCTGGTCAGATACAATACGTTCTACCGCATGGAATATGATATCTATGGCAACAGTTTTCTTAAAATATAATTCGTTAAAAATACTGCTATCTTTTTCCCATGACGAATCTACTGCTTCTGCAAATTTCATAAAATTCGATTGAGCACCCTTACTTACCAGATAAGGACGTTCCTCCCAACTAAACCGATATTTTGCAAGGTCTGTTTTGGTTATGACCTGTGCCTTGGGATTCTTTACCTCGAATTTTTTCTGCTCAGCCTTTGACATTGCTATCTGTGCCTGGACGTACTGCCCACGTGCACGCTCATAGAACCAATAAGTTTGCTGAATACTGCCAGCAACAGGCGGTGCCATGACACGACGAGATATCTGTTCAACCACCTTATGAAAAGGATGATTGGCAAAGAAGTCAGCTTCGCTTACCTTGTTCTGGCTATTTGATGCACGGGATATAGATGTTACCAGTGAATCTGCCTTATCCTGTTCCATCTCGCCAATCTCAGTAAGTTTCATTTGGACATAAATATTGCGAAGATCTGCTTTATCTTTGATTTTAGCATTAAACAGTGAAGCCGTTGTCTGCCCACCATTTATAATCTGAAAATCTTCAGCTTCCAATAGATGAAGGTCTTCTGAAAACTTCAGCTTTTGAGCTGTAACTGCAATACCATTATTGAAAGCAAAAAACATAGTCGGTTCGTTTAAGATGGTTGAGCGAATTTTTTTATTGACTGCACGCTTAGTAGACAAGAACGAGCGAACATTACCCTCAAGCAAGCGACTACCATGCTCCTCGTAGATGGCCGCCAAAACATTACCAGGTATAACCCCAAGATATCCTTTATATGAACAATTCTTGGAGCTACTGGCCGGAATGCACTGTATACCATTTTTTACGTACTGCAAAAAATCAATGCGAATAGGTTCCTTCATGGATGTAGAAGTGTACAGCTCAAAGAGCCGCTCACACCCCCAGATAGTACATTCCGCCGGTTTTCCGTCTATCTCAAGATCTTTCAGTTCCTTAAGCTGTGTACTTATTTTTCCGTTAGTAAGCAAGACAAGCTTATACTTTTGAATATCATCATGTTCGGCACGAATCAAGTCTATCAAGTCTGCTGCTGGAATGCTCGGCTCTATTTCTGCATAGAGCTCGGTTGTCAGCGCTTCATCGACAAAATTTGCCATCGCCTTAAAATCTGCTGATGCCACAGTGCGGGTCAAGTTCTTTCCATCCTCGATATAATCGGCGATGAAAAGATAAAGTGACTCATCGCCTTTATCCTGCAGATAGGAATCTACGCGAATTTTACGATTACGCTTAAAGCCAATGCCAGCGTAATCCACAGTCTGCACTTCCTCTGGAAGATATTGGGCATCAAGAAGAGCATCCGTAAAAATTTTGCAGATAGACTGGGTTTGGCTATACCCATTAATCAGATAATCGTCTGCAATTTCATTTTCAAGTTTTTCACGATATTCTTCAAGATTCATTGTGCATTACTCCTGTGCCAGCTTTCCAAACTTTTTAACGGAAGGGTATAGGTAACTTTCTCTACCTGCTCCGGCAAGCTTTTGAGGCTGATGCGTGGGAAGGTATCATTGACTTCATAGGACGTGGATTTGCTCGTGAAGTAGTCATCATCGTATTCCTTGCGGTCTTCCCACCCAATCATATTCATCTTGTTGATGAACATCATCATGGCGTCGCCATCCTTTTGGAGGAGCTTGAGAAGTTCGTGATAAAGCTTGTATAAAGACCATGCGTGGGTAGTATCCTTATCTGCGATATAAAGAGTATAGACCACCAAAGTTCCATCAGTCTCGGCATCCAACTGCTCAAGAGATGAAATTTTGATGGACGTTACTCCTTCCATGATGGTTTTTACTTCAAACCAATCGTCACCATAGCGGAAGTCTTTGTGGTCGTACTCCGGGCCGTGCCATCCCTTGAGAATATCAGTGTAGGTCTGCGTCTCCTTTTCCAGGAGCCCCTTCAGGAAAAGCATCTCACCAAGCAGTCCCTGCTGCTCTTCCTTGGAAAGGAGTTTATCTTTTGCACGTTTGAACAGCAGCTGCCATTGCTTATAGCGGCGTTCAATCTGCTTCAATGCCGCAATCTCGCTGTTCGTGCCGATTGCTGCAGAAAGTATGTTGCTACAGAACGTCAGGAAGATGCTTTCCTGATTTGTTTGGAGCAGGCTAATGATGTGGAGGAAGCTTCCATCAGCTTGCTTGACAAGACTGTATCCGATTGCCACAGAGGATGGCATCTCTCGGAACGAACTCGTACTCTTAAGCATCAGACATTTATTCTGATTGGCATCAAAGCCGATAAAAATATCCAGAGGAAAGTCCTCGATATATAGCCGCGTTGCGTTAAAGCTTCCTGGGATGGTCTCCTTCCAACGCTTTTCCAAAATCTGATTTAAGTCCATAATGCAGCCATACCTTTCTTTATTTACGCGTCTATGTCATCACCATAATAATCCTTGAGTGCAATTGGATTGAAGAGATAGTGAGCAACAGCTTCCGTACTTCCAGTGTGCGGGAATCCTACACCGATAGCGCCAAACGGCTCAACATGTGCCGGCTCTTTTCCCGACTCGGGTTTGACATATGGATCAATCATATAGAGGACGAGCAATGGATTTCTGTCACGGATCATGTACCTGCGGTCTGCCATGTTTGCAGGATTATTATCAGGGTAGTCTTCCTTGTATTTCTCACGCAACTTTTTGATAGTTTCCTTATGGAGACCAATGCTAGCTACGCCACCAGAACCAATGCGGGCTTTAGAGCTGACTTTCAGACTACCGTCTGTGATTTCAACTAAACGCTTTATACGACGATAGGTCTCAGCTTTCCCGGCAATCTGAATTTCGTCCTGTGCCCCATCGCCTTCTACGATTGCAACATCCCATTTTGCTTTTTCCAGATTCTCCTCGATATACGTTGCCAGTGCCTTACCTTGGAAATACAGATGCCAGTGCGGTACTTCGTAGTCGTGAAGGAGCTTTTTTACAGCTCCGCTGGGGATATTATTCCAGAAAAGACGTGGTGCATTGATGTCCTTGCCAACGGTTTCTACAGGAGGCGGAAGCGTCTTGATGAATTCGCCTATTGCCATCTGGTTGTCATCCATATCGTCCTTCTCCAGCCACGGCGTTTCGATATACTGGCCGTCAACAGAGATTGAAATTGGTACATCCTTGGCATACTGCATTTTATTCCGTGCCGTTACCTGCAAAGAGTCCGGACTCTGGCGGATTTTCAGGCCGAAGTCGCTCGGGGTACGGTTCATGCGAGACATTTCACGCAGGGAACGCTTGAACTCGTCGGTTGCAACCATAATGTTTTCATACCATCCCTGGGTCTGCTCATCCATCCAGATGCGGCAGATATCATCATAGTTTTGACGATAGCCAAACCATCTTCCCATCTGGAGAAGAGTGTCATACATTTTGCTATGGCGATAGAAGTATGAAACGCACAACCCCTCAAGTGTCAAGCCACGTGAAAAACTGTTGCCGCCTAAGGCAATGACACGCAGACCGTCTTCATGGGCATCATAGTCAAGGGAGTCCTCCGATTCGGAGTTTTGCAGGATGAGTGTAATCGGTTCCGCGGCTCTCATCAGATAATTCTTCAAGAGTCTCTCCCAGGTGATGTCCTTTGGCAGACAAGCGGCCAAATTCTCCTCGTCAAAGACCTGATGGAGTGAGAAAATTTTCGAGGATTCTTTCTCAGCCTCATCCACTGGAAGGGAAGCATAGCACCTAAGGTCGCGCTTCAGTTCCATGAGCCACGGCTCAATGACTTTTTTGATGCTTGCCTGTACATCGGTCAGACGGGAGATATGAATCAGCATGGAGCGATGCTTCTTCTCATCGCCACGTACATCACGAATTGCATTTGCCAGCACAAAATAATTCAAAGCTTTGATAAGGTCATGTGGCATCTCACTGGGAACTTCGTAACCCTTTTTATGCTTAGCAGGTACAAAGGCTTCCATCTCATCCACATTAATGGTTTTCAGTATGTTATGATATTTTCCATCTTCGGAGAAAATAGAATTAACGCCGATGTACGTATCCGGTGTTGGAAGGCAGTAAATAAAATCGCTTGGGAACAGGTCCTTGCGCTCCTGGACAGTTTTCTTATAAGAAAGGTCATCATCGATATCCGGACGTACAAAGATATTGGCAAATGGTGTCGCCGTTACACCAACATAGGAGCAACGTTCAAACAGGTTCAAAATAGTTCTTATTCCGCGATTAATGGCTTTGGGATTCTCTCCGTCTTTAGATGTATCTATACTGGCATTATCAGCCTCGTCATCAATCATGAGTAAGGACGGCTTAATCTGCATATGCCCGAATTTCTTCTTTTGAGATTCCAGCCATTCAATCAGGTTTTTCAGGACATTGGAATTCTTTTTGATGACCATCAGTATAGGAACCTTACTGGTGTATATTCCTCCACCCTCGTGAGTTACTTTCGTAATATCAAAATCGTGAAGAATAGATGTATATGCATCGGGAGGAAGCTCTGGCCCCCGATATCTGCCGACACCAATCACATCAGTTTCGAAACGGTTATTGCTTCCTTCTGCGGCTATGGTTTTTCTTGAGCCGATAAACTCTTCTTCCAAACGTTTCTGTGTCTGCTGACGTAGGTCTTCCATCATGCCAGTCAGGATGATGATAATATTGTATCCGGCGTCGGCAGCCTTATTGACCAGTGCCGTATAAGATGCTGTTTTACCAGACTGGATGTCGCCAACAATGAGTCCCTTACGTAGAAACGGATCCTGAATAGTCGGATCTCCTATGAGGTCCATAATACGATCAGAGGAGGTATCGAGGCTGCTAATGGAAGCAATCGGCCATTTTTTAATATATTTCAGATAATCGTAATATCGCCCCCAGTGTTTCATCTCGAGATTAGCACGGCGGCTGATAAACCATTTCTTGTGCTCAGACTTTTTGTCCTCCAAGACGGTTTCAATGCCGACCATCTTGACCGTAATGCGACCTTCCAAAGCAACAATAACACGTTGGTATTCCTCTTCGTTAAGTTTGCCCATCTTCATTTCTAATATAGGAAGAATTTCATTTACTTCAGCTTTCAATTCATCTCTCGTAAAGACCTTATTAGCACTTTCGGATTTTTGCATGATAAAACTGTAGAGAAAACTTTGGACATTTTCTATTTTCTTCTCGTCAATCATTACAGCATTCCCTCCATCTCATGGATTACATCCATATATTGATTAAACGGCTCGGTTTTGCTTAAATCCTGAAGCATTGCCATGCGGTTTCCTGCAGGGAGTACGTCTAAGACCTCCTGTAGCATTTTGCGCATCTCTTCTTTGTGCTCTTCGAGTTCTTTTTTGTTATGTTCGTGGTCTGTCTTCACATCCTTCACGTCCATGTCGATACGCATCTGATGGACTGGAAGCAGACGCCCCAACAGCTCGAAAACCTTCAGCAGACGGGCTGGCGTCACATTTTTTTGCTCAAGCATTAATTTAATCAGCGGATATTCTGGATTTACACGGTAGATGATACCGCCTTCTCTCAGTTCCTCACGCAACCAAATATGCTCGATTTCTTTGTCCATCTGCTTTTTGGCACGATAGTTGCGTGTACGCTCTGCTCGAATGCGTAGATTTTCTACCCGCTGATTCAGCGATTTGATGATAATATCCGGCGGGTTGACGCGGGATTTTTTTACATCAAGCACCCATTCATGGTCATAAGTGCTTGGAATCTCCACCTCCACACGTATCAACTGGTTTTCAGGTATTTTCCGTCCTTTTTTGAACCAAGTGCCCCAGCTGATGAGACGATAATTCCGATAAATGTAGAAGCCTTGGGATACAAGCAGATTATCTGTAATGCCTAGCTTTTTCGGGTCGCCCTTATGTCGTCTTGCTGCTACTGGAAGAATATACGGCGTAACCTTTATGTTGTACTTTGGAATAGTTTCTGCTGGCAGTATCTGCGTATTCCGGTTAGATGTCAAAAATGGATCGCTTGGCTCAACTTCACGATTATTCATGAGTATAGAAAGCTTCGGAACACCTTTGAGCCCCAATAAGAATTTATGAAATACCAGTGACAGATGACCTTCGACTTTCGCCATTTTTTCGGAAAGCACATCGGAGGCGTCGCTTCCCTGCATCAATCTATCCAAATTTTTCCACACAACAAGCGTGCCTGATTCCTGCTTGCTGAAAAGATCCCATCCTGGAATCTGCGTAAGTTCTTTTTTGTTCAAGATACGGAGTGACCATTTTCCGGTGCCTGTAATATGGTCCAGATCCCACTGCCGGCCCTCCGGCGCCTTGTCAAGCCGCTTAGAAATGACCGTCAGGCAACGGCACTGGGAGAGAGAAGCCGTCTTCAGGCCAAGACCAAAGCGGCCCAGGTCTTCCTTATCGCGGTCCATCAGGGGATTCTTACCACCATACTGCATGGCAAGATTCAGCTCTTCGGCATCCATTCCATGCCCGTCGTCCAAAATATAAACATATCCATCATTCGGCGAATAACGAATGATGATTGTTTTTGCTTTTGCGGTAATACTGTTATCAATGATATCGGCTACAGCTGTCTCCAGCGAATATCCAATCGCACGTGTCGATTCCATAATGGACAAGGCATTAGGTGGCAGTTCAATATCTTTCATACGATACGTCCTTTTTGCTTTAATACTTCCTTAATATTATATCACGATATTGTAGGCCTGGATTGTAATTTTTCTCACTTTTCACTATTAATCATCGCTATTATATCATAATACCTCATAATTGAAATTTATCTTATTTGAACTCGCTACACATACGGTATATCGATTTAATTCTGTTTATTCAGTCAGATTATACTTATGCTCAACCACCAAACCGTTTCCGTCTCCTTTGGGATCGTCAAGCTTTTAACATCTCACATTTCAATAAAAAAATGAGTCATCCACCAACAGGCAATGACTCATTATTACTTAATCATTATTAAATTCTATATTGCAGTCCACATGCTCATACTCAATGCCCGCAAAAGTCTTGAGCACGGCCTCGAAGATGACCTGGGCACCGTCCACGGGCACCGCCATGCCGATCTGGCGGCGGACTTCCTCCTTCGTCCCCATAAACTTGTAATCGTTTGGGAAGGTCTGGAGGCGGGCACGCTCGCGGTTGGTAAGGGCTCTTGGCTCGCTCCAGTGGTAAATGTGGGTGCCGCCCCCGCCGGAGCCCGTCACCGTGTAAGCGGGCTGCTCCGGGTGGAGCCTGCGGTAAATCTGGCTTATCTTCGCACCCTTCACATTCAGCTGCAGTTCCGGGTGGGCTTTCAGCCCCTCTGCGTTGAAAGCATTCTCACCGGGCTTGATGTAGGAAAGCCTCTCCTTGACCCGCCTGGTCATCATGGGCATTTCGCTGTTGGGTGCATCATCAGGAATATCAGCAAGGGCCGTAGCCACGGAAATGTCCACTCCCCTGTAAGGCTCCGGGGAAGGCGGGTAGAAGACATAATCAAGGTCATTCCTTATGCCGATGATGATGATACGGTGCCGCGCCTGGGGCACGCCGTATTCCTCGAATTTATAGAGGTGCGGGTAGAGATTGTAGCCGCAGGCGTGAAGATCCTCAAGAATCTTTGGGAACGCCCCGCCATTATTGGCACTGGAAAGGCCGCTGACATTCTCCGCCAGGAACCACTCCGGCTGGAAAGTCTGCAGCACTCTGACACCATAAGTATAGAGCGGGCCGTAGGTGCCCTCAAAGCCCTTCTGCTCCCCCACAGTAGAGAAATCATTGCAAGGAAAGCCGAAAGCGAAAGCATTGAAGGGGTGCTGGGCAAACAGTGGGTTGTCCCTGCTGATGTCCAGCTCACGCACATCGCCGCAGTACACGCTCTCGTCCTCATCGTTCTTGCAGATATTGTGCCGGTAAGTCTGACAGGTGGACGCGTCATAGTCATTTGCCCAGGCGTGGGCAATGCTCCAATCCTCCCGACCGGGCACATTGACCTTTGCTTTCAAGGCTCCGCAGGCAAGGCCGCCGGGGCCAGAGAAAAGCTCGCCTAATTGAAATTGCATGTTATACCCCCGTAAATCTAAAGATAGTGAATAACATTATAACACGAACCCAGGGCAGGTGTAGCAAAATCTTCCTCATGCCTCTCTTTATTATTTTTCATTATATATTAGAACATACATTCTTGTCAATATGTCAGACGAAACAACATGAAATTTCACAAATATTCCTCAATCTTCCCCACACACCCTGCCAGGTCCCTTTTTATATCAGTTTCCCAGAACCTCAACACCAGCCAGCCCAATTCCGTCAGCTCGTCGGCAACCTCCCGGTCCCGCTCCACATTGCGAGCCAGCTTCTTCTGCCAATACTCCATGTTGGATGCCACCTGCTCTCCCGGCCTGTCTTGGTGCCCCCGGGCATGCCAGAAATCGCCATCCACAAAGATAGCGATTTTCTGGCGTGTCAGGGCAATATCCGGTTTTCCGGGCAGGGCGGTGTAATTCTTCCGATACCGCACCCCTTTTTTCCACAGCGCCTTTCTCAGCAATACTTCTGATTTTGTATCAGCCGCCCTGATTCGGCTCATATTATGGTGCCTCTGCTCCTTGGTCAGTACGTCCATTCTTATGCCCTCACATCAGACGGCAGTTTTCTCCCGCACAAAATGTATAAACTTTGCCAGAGAGAAAATTTTCTCCCTATGCTCCTTCGGATAAGCCTTTATGTACTTTTCTGGCACCACCAGCACCACATTTTCACTTTCCATCTCGCTAAGCTGCTGGGGAGAAATGCCCTGCTGCAGAGTGCACAGATATTTTGTCTTTACCCTGTCAGCCTCGTTTATGACTTGGCGCCAGCGGTCTTTGCAGGTAGTCTTTGCCCCAAGCACCACAATCTTATCGGCAGGGTAAGCCGGGTTATGATACACACTGCCGCTGGGGAAAATAAAGTCAGGGCGTTTTCTTTCTTCCGTAATCACCTGGGATTCATAATTGAGTTTGTTCCCTTGGAATATTGCCTCCAGGTGATATTCCAGGGACTTGCCCGCACGGCTCTTGCGTCTGTTAAGTACAGAGTTGGCGGTGTCAATGAAATCCTGCATGGAAGCAAAACCGCCCCGTATCACACCACCATACTGTACTTCTTCAATACGCTGGAATAGATCATATTCCATGTTCGTCCATTCCAAAAGCTCGTGATCCGGCTTCTCTACGATATTTTCCAAGTGGTCAAAAACATCATTGTAGATTTGCCTGGCAGCGGCTGACATATCATAGTCTTTGGGTAATTGTTCACTAGCATGCACCACTGATGGCTTCCCTGGCTCTGCCTGAGAATGCCAGCCGTAGAGCCACGATTACGTTCGTGCCGTGTTTTTTTGCAGTGCTTATGAATGACCGGATGATTACATATGCTTCAGCCCCTCGTTCGGTTCTC
>Ga0256405_10004286_pt1 | contig 27105 bp, 24 predicted proteins | sample RumenRJG_02DNA_FD_189096 | JGI IMG/M metagenome (GOLD analysis project Ga0256405, IMG submission 189096) | Bovine rumen microbial communities from Lethbridge, Alberta, Canada - RJG_02 | ecosystem: Host-associated > Mammals > Digestive system > Stomach > Rumen | place: Canada: Alberta... | reverse complement strand
TTCCCTCAAGTGAAAGGAATCTTGTTTATTTCGTGGCGGTCGTCATCGTATTTGCCTTGGGTTTCTATGTTTTTTCCCGTGAGATGCGCTCGCTGAACAAGGCTATCAAAGATATAGAGGAATTTGCTGATAGGTAGGTGGAATGTAGGCTCCCCTACTCTACGCAAAAATATTCCCACCTTGGGAACATTTTATTCCCAACGTGGGAATGTTTTGTTCCCAAGGTGGGAATAATTCTTTTTCAGCAGAAAGTTTGGTTGTTTCGATATTAATGCTTAACTTTGCAGCCGATTATCAAGGGGTGCCTACGGGTGTAGGCTGAGATGATACCCTAAAACCTGATCTGGATTATGCCAGCGTAGGGATGGATAGCAGACTTATATCCCCTTTAATTTATAAAGGTACAAAGAAGTATGAAAAGATTAGTTTTAGAAACTGCTGCATTGGCGTGTGCAGTAAGCATGAATGCACAGAACAAAGCTGCACTCTACGATTCTACACAGGTAGAAGCGCTTCAGGAGATTGTGGTAAAAGGTGTTAGAGCACAGAAAAACGCTCCTTTTGCCGTCGCAAACATCAAGAAACAGGAACTTAATGCCTTCTCAAAAACAGGAAAGGAGTTGCCTTTCCTCTTCTCGCAGACTCCAGGCGTGGTAGCTTGGAGCGAAAACGGACTTGGCACAGGTACCACATATATGCGAATTCGTGGTGCAGGCGATTCGCGTATCAATGTAACTTTAGATGGCGTGCCCCTTAATTCGCCAGAAGACCAGTGTGTGTTCTGGGCCAATATGAACTCGTATGGTTCGCTGTTGGGCTCTGTACAGATTCAGCGTGGCGTAGGCTCATCAACCAACGGCGATGGTGCTTTTGGTGGAACAATAACCCTTTCATCAGCCACTCCAAGTCAGAAGGCTGGGGGAGAGGTATCTGCATCGTATGGCTCATTTAACACATTTAATGTAGGAGGAAAGTTCTCAACAGGTTTGTTGTGGAATCATCTTATCTTCGATGGTGCTTATCACGAGACGAATACTGATGGATTCATCCATGGAACCAGTGGTCGTAGCGGCTCTTACTATGGCGGACTGACCTGGATTGACAACAAGTTCCAGATTCGTTACAAGAACATCGGAAACTTTGAAAAAACCGGTCAGGCTTGGAACGGAGTTACAGCAGGAAACGGCGACCTGAGTCTGATGGACGGCACCTATGGAGCTTCAACTGGCATTAAGACCTACGAGGACATGTGGAAGGCAGGTCTGGGCAAATACAACACGCTTTACGAGGTGATGGAAAACGCTTCCTGGGATACCTTCAAACAGGATGCCAACGGCAACTACGTTACATCACGCTATCAAATGGCCGATGGCAGCTATTGGGGCAAGACTACCGATAACTTCTGGCAGAACCATAATATCCTGTCTGCTGTATACGACATCAACGAGCATTGGAGCACCACTGCATCGCTGCATTACACCTATGGTTACGGCTATTACAACGAATTCCGTTATAATAACAAACTTAAGAAGTTCGGACTTAGCTATGATGGCGTAAAAAAGACCGACTTTGTACGCAAAAAAGGTCTGTCGCAGAACACCTACGGCTTTATCTGGAACGCCAATTACAAAGACGAGCTTTGGGATGTAATCGGAGGTTTCTCGCTTCAGGAGTTCGACGGTAACCACTTTGGCTATCTTACATACATCGCCAATGAGGACGTACGCAAGAAATATATGTCGAATGGCGACTACAAATACTACGACTCTGACGCTACCAAGTTCGATGGCAACGCATTCATTAAGGCAGCCTATCACATTAATGAGCATTGGGATGTGTTTGGCGACTTGCAGTATCGCTATGTTCAGTACGAGACAAACGGTATCAACGACAAGTTCTATGAAGAGAAAAGTATTTACTACAATCAGAAGCTTGACATTGACGAGAAGTACCGTTTCCTTAATCCAAAGGCTGGTTTCTCTTGGACTCTTGGTGGTCATCGCGTTTATGGTTCTTTGGCACTCAGCCATCGTGAGCCAGAGCGAAATAACTTTACTGACAACTACAATTACCCATATCCTAAGTCTGAAAGCCTTTTAGACTATGAATTGGGCTATACCTTCAATAGCGACATCTTCCGCTTTGGCATCAACGGATACTATATGGATTACAACAACCAGTTTGTACAGACAGGTCAGGAGACAGAAATAGGCGAGAAGGTTACTACAAACATCAAGGATTCATACCGCATGGGTATCGAAATCCAGGCAGCTGTTGATCCTTTCTCTTGGCTCACCATAGAGGGAAATGCAGCTCTGAGCAAGAACAAGATTAAGGATTTCGACGAAGTGGCCAGCGTAAACTGGGAAGATGATTTCCGCACTATCCACTACGACAATTCTACACTTGCTTTCTCGCCATCAACCATACTCAATGGTTTCGTAAACTTCCATTGGAAAGGTTTGCAGGCTGTTTGGCACACCAACTTTGTTAGTCGTCAGTATCTTGACAATACAGAGAATATCGATCGATCGCTGCCTTGCTATTCAGCTTCTGATGCCACCGTTAGCTACACTTGGAAGCCCAACAAGGCCATCAAGGAGTGCATTTTCGGACTGAACTTCAACAACATCTTCAATCGTCGCTATGCTGCCAATGGTTGGGTATATTCAAGTATCGTTGAGGATTATGGTCATCCTAACGAGAACCGCTACTACCAGATAGGTTTCATCCCTATGGCTGGCTTTACGATGATGGGTAATGTAACACTTCGCTTCTAATGACAGAATTTATCATAGCACACTGGTTAGACATAACAACCACGATACTCGGACTACTTTACATCTGGTTCGAGTATCGTGCCAGTGCTTGGCTCTGGGCCGTAGGATTCCTAATGCAGACACTCGGCATAGTGTTATACTACCAAAAAGGACTCTATGCCGATTGCGGCATGGAGTTCTATTACCTTTCGATGACCATCTATGGTTATTGGAAGTGGGTTAGGGGAGCAGCCAACCAGGAAGCCCTACCCATCACAAGATTCCCACGCAAACTTATCATCCCCTGGTGCGCATTGATTCTTGCCGTATGGGGTATCATTTACTGGCTGTTGATAACATTCACAAATAGCAACGTGCCACTCATCGACAGCTTTACCACAGCACTCAGCATCGTAGGCATCTGGGCCTTGGCTCATAAGTATTTGGAACAGTGGTTCATATGGATTGTTGTCGACGTTGTTACATGTGGTCTTTACTTCTACAAAGACATTCCCTTTAAGGGCGGACTTTACGCTTTATACATCATTATAGCCGTTTTTGGCTATAGAAAATGGAAACAGATGATAGATAATCGCGCTATTTGAGCGGTTTTTCGCAATATAATTTGGCTATCTGCAGTATTTTACGTACTTTTGCAGCGAATTTATAAATTCAAATGCTTATGCAGACGAACAGTCATTTATCGCGATTAATTCTTGACCAGGCTAAGAAGTACGGAGATCGAGAGGCGTTGATCTACAAGGACTTCGGAGGGTCAGAATGGAAATCATATTCGTGGAATCAGTTCTCGGATATGGTAAAGAAAGTATCTAATGCCTTATTAAACCTGGGTGTAAAGGTACAGGAGAATCTGGGAGTATTCGCTCAGAACTCTGTTCAGTACCTATTCTGCGACTTTGGCGCATGGGGAGTGCGTGCAGTAACCATCCCATTCTATGCAACAAGCTCAGAGCAGCAAATCCAGTTTATGATTAGCGACGCCAAGATTCGTTTCCTCTTTGTTGGCGAACAGGATCAGTACGACAAGGCACGTCGCATTTTCTCAACATGTCCAACACTCGAACGTATCATCGTTTTCGACAAGAATGTACATATTTCATCGCTCGACCTCAGCTCGATGTATTTCGACGACTTCCTGAAGCTGGGCGATAATTATCCACGTCAGACAGAAGTTGAGTCGCTTCAGGCTCAGGCTTCTATGGACGATATTGCCAACATACTGTACACAAGTGGTACTACAGGCGATTCCAAGGGTGTTATCCTTACCTGCGGACAGTATCATGCCGCTATGATTGCCAATGACAAGTGTGTGCCTGTTGGCGAGAACGACAGAGTACTTAACTTCCTGCCATTCACTCATATCTTTGAGAAGGGTTGGAAGATTCTGTGCCTTACCGAGGGCGCTACACTCATTGTAAACACCTATCCACAAGAGGTTCAGCAGTCGATGAAGGAGACACACCCCACATGTATGTCATCCGTTCCTCGTTTCTGGGAGAAGGTATATATGGGTGTTCAGGAGCAGATCGAGAAAGCCAGCGCACCAAAGCGCAAGTTCTTTATGCACGCTCTCAATGTTGGTAAGAAGCACAACATCGACTACTTGTCAAAGGGTAAGCGTCCTCCATTGCCTCTGCATATGGAGTACGAGTTTCTGAACAAGACAGTATTTTCGTTGGTACGCAAGGAGCTTGGACTTGAGAATGCCCATTTCTTCCCAACAGCAGGTGCAACAGTAAACCCAAAGGTAGAGGAGTTTGTACACTCTATAGGCATCAACATGATTGTAGGTTATGGCTTGACTGAGAGTCTTGCCACCGTTAGCTGTAACCATCTTGGCAAGCCTTACACTGTTGGTGGAGTAGGTATCCCCATCGAAGGCATCGACATAAAGATAAGCGAAGAGGGTGAGGTACTGCTTAAGGGCCCAACCATCACTAAGGGTTACTACAATCGGGAGGATCTTACAAAGGCAGCCTTTACTGCCGATGGCTACTTCAAGACAGGAGACTCTGGTTATCTTGAGGGCAACGAGTTGTTCCTTAAGGAGCGCATCAAGGACCTCTTCAAGACATCAAACGGAAAATATATTGCTCCACAGATGATTGAATCAAAGCTGCTGGTTGATAAGTATATCGACCAGATAGCAATTATTGCTGATCAGCGTAAGTTTGTTTCGGCCTTGATTATCCCTGTTTATCCTCTGCTTGAGGAGTATGCTCGCGAAAACAAGATTCCATTCGAGAACAGAGAGCAGCTTTGCAAGAATCCACAGATAAACCAGATGATGAAGGAACGGATAGACACTCTGCAGCAGCAACTGGCTCATTATGAGCAGATTAAGCGATTCACCCTGCTCCCTCAGAACTTTACAATGGAAAAGGGAGAACTTACAAATACTTTAAAAATAAAGCGTCGCGTACTGAACGAGAACTACAAGAAGGAGATAGACGCGATGTACGCAGAATAAGATATGATTACTCAGGATCAACTGAAAGATGTTTTAGAGAGAGCGGATGCACTTCACCGCTACTTGGAGATAGATAAGAAGAAAATAGAATACGAGGAGGAAGATCTTCGTACGCAGGCTCCTGACTTCTGGGAAGACCGTAAGCGTGCTGAAGAACAGATGAAGAAGGTAAAGAGCATTAAGAAGTGGCTTGATGGCTATAAAGAGGTTCGTACTCTGGCTGACGAGTTGCAACTGGCATTCGACTTCTTTAAAGACGAGATGGTAACTGAAGAAGAGGTTGACGAGACTTATTCTAAGGCCATCACAGCTATCGAAGACCTTGAGCTAAAGAATATGCTCCGCCAGAAGGAAGACCCAATGGAGGCTGTTCTTAAAATCAACTCTGGTGCAGGTGGTACCGAGGCTCAAGACTGGGCTTCAATGCTTATGCGAATGTATATGCGCTGGGCCGAAGCTCATGGATATAAGGTAACTATTTCTAATATTCTTGAGGGCGATGACGCTGGTATCAAAAGTGTAACCATGCAGCTTGAGGGTGGCGAATATGCTTATGGCTATCTGAAGAGCGAGAATGGTGTTCACCGCCTGGTTCGTGTATCGCCTTTCAACGCCCAAGGTAAGCGTATGACATCATTCGCCTCTGTATTCGTATCACCGTTGGTAGACGATACTATCGAGGTATATGTTGACCCAGCAAAACTCTCTTGGGATACCTTCCGAAGCAGTGGTGCTGGTGGTCAGAACGTTAACAAGGTAGAATCAGGTGTACGTCTGCGCTATTGGTATACCGACCCTGATACTGGCGAGGAAGAAGAAATCCTCATTGAGAATACTGAAACCCGCGACCAGCCAAAGAATAAGGAGCGCGCTATGACTCTGCTTAAGTCACAGCTCTACGATCGCGCAATGAAGAAGCGCCTGGAGGCTCAGGCTAAGATCGAGGCTGGAAAGAAGAAGATAGAGTGGGGTAGTCAGATACGAAGCTATGTCTTCGATGACCGTCGCGTCAAAGACCATCGTACCAACTATCAGACAACGGATGTTGATGGTGTTATGGATGGTAAGATCGACGATTTCATCAAAGCTTATCTGATGGAGTTCCCTGTAAATGACGAAGAACAATAACGAATAACAAATAAAATCATTAAAACTATGGCTCAAATTGCAAAATCAACAAAGTCTACTCAGAAGAAGGAGGCTTATCAGAAGAAACAAGAAGAAGGTGGAAAGAAAGTGCTGGAGTATATCTTTGGTGCATTGATTATTCTGGCAATACTCTTTGTAGTTTATTCTATCTTTGTAGTTTCTTAATGAGTGGACTTGAGATAGAACGTAAGTTCCTGGTCCGAAACAACGACTATAAACGACTTGCCACAAGCAGCAGTCGTATATGTCAAGGCTATATCTGCAGCAGTCGCGGACGTACCGTCAGGGTACGTATCCGTGATGGCCGCGGATATCTTACTATTAAAGGCCCCTCTGGTATTGACGGGCTTACTCGATACGAATTCGAGAAAGAGATTTCGCTTGATGAAGCACAACACCTGATGGACATCTGCGAGCCTGGCAAGATAGACAAGACACGCTATCTGGTGCCTTGTGGCAATCACATCTTTGAGGTTGACGAGTTCTACGGCGAAAACGAAGGACTGGTTATGGCAGAGGTTGAGTTGGAATCAGAAGACGAGGCCTATGAGAAACCAGATTTTATTGGCATTGAGGTAACAGGCGATCGAAGATACTACAACTCGTGCCTACTTAAGAATCCCTTTACTTCTTGGGACGAGAACACCAAAACAACACCCCAAGAACAGCAGCAAGGGTAACACCTGCAGCATTGGCTGCTAAGTCAAGCCAATCACCACTACGCTGACCCCAAGTACAATATTCCTGAATCAGCTCTATAACTCCACTCATTATGATTGGAGCAAGCCAAGCCCAGAAAAACAGTTTCCCATAATCTGCCTGCTTGTGATTACAAGTGTACTCAATCCACAACACCAGGAAAGTACAGCCATACATAAGTATGTGCACCCACTTATCTACAAACTCTACGTCATCCAGCGGTGTCTCTGGGAAATAGGGGATAAGCGAAAGTATCCATATCAGCGCGATACAGATCATCGAGAATGGATATTTCCTAATAAAATGAAACAAAAAACTCATATTTACTTGCAATTTTGGTGCAAAATTAAGAAATTATTTATACTTTTGCAACCAAATTTAAAGAAAAATTGATATGACAAAACTTGAAAGGGCAAGTTTCGGTAGTAAATTAGGAGTTATTCTGGCCACAGCAGGCTCTGCTGTAGGCTTAGGCAACATATGGCGTTTCCCTTATATGACGGGTCAGAATGGTGGTGCCATTTTTATCGTTATCTATGTATTCTGTGTATTGTTGCTTGGCATCCCATGCATGATAAGCGAGTTTATCATTGGTCGCCATGGTCAGGCAAACACTGCTCGAGCTTTCCGCATCATGTCGGGCGATACAATCTGGTCGCTGATAGGATATATGGGAGTAATCACAGGATTCCTTATTTCAGGCTATTATGCTGTTGTATCAGGATGGTGCCTTGAGTATGTCTGGGCATCAATAGCAGGCAAGATACAGGGAGATCCTGAGCAGATAAAGAACTATTTTACCACTTTCTCGCAGGATCCCGTAAGACCAGTATTTTGGACATTCATGATTCTCGTGGCAACATATATTATAATAGAAAATGGCGTACGTAACGGCATTGAGCGAGCATCTAAGTTGCTTATGCCGATACTGTTTATACTATTGCTTATAATAGTAGTTGCATCGTGCATGCTGCCAAATGCTGATAAAGGTATAGAATTCCTGTTTAAGCCCGATATATCGAAACTAAATAGCGATGTATTCTTGGCTGCACTAGGACAAGCGTTCTACTCTCTTAGTATCGCTATGGGATGCATTTGCACCTATGCCAGCTATTTCTCAAAGCAAACCAACCTTACATCGTCTGCTATCAACATAAGTGTAATCGACTTTGTGGTTGCGCTTCTGGCTGGTCTTATCATCTTCCCTGCAGCATTCTCTGTTGGTGTACAACCTGATAGCGGTCCTTCTTTGATATTCATCACATTACCTAATGTGTTCTATCAGGCTTTTGGCAACATTGCCAGCTTGGGATATATTATTTCTATTCTTTTCTATGCTTTGCTCTCAATGGCAGCTCTCACATCGCTTATGTCGCTGCATGAAGTTAGCACAGCATTCCTTGAAGAAGAACTTGGCACCACTCGTAAACGTGCAGCAATGATGGTAACTATAGGATGTATCGTTATTGGCATTATCTGTTCGTTATCACTTGGTACCTGGGAAGGTTTTAAGCTTTTCGGAATGACAATCTTCGACCTGTTCGACTTTGTTACTGGTCAGCTTTTCCTGCCTACAGTTGGATTCCTAACATGTATCTTTATCGGATGGTATGTGCCACACAAGATAGTTCGCGACGAATTTACAAATATGGGGACATTGCGAAACGGACGATTGTTCCACTTCTACATTTTCCTTGTAAAATACGTGTGTCCCATCTGTATCCTGTTTATATTCCTTCACCAATTCGGACTTATTTAAATGGAAAAAAGAGGTACATTTGGAAGTAAACTGGCTATTATCCTGACAACTGCAGGATCGGCTGTAGGCTTAGGAAACATATGGCGTTTCCCATTTATGACTGGTCAGAATGGTGGAGCAGCCTTTATACTTATTTATCTGGGATGTGTGCTGATATTAGGCATACCAGGTATGATTAGCGAATTTGTAGTAGGCCGATACTCACAATCCAACGCAGCCAGAGCTTATGGCAACGTAGGATTCAGGCGCGCAAAATATATTGGCTACTTAGGTATTCTTACATCTACCATCATCCTTGGATTCTATGCCGTAGTGGCTGGCTGGTGTTTACAATACCTATATGCCTCGATAACTGGTAAGCTGGTTGGTGATACCAGCTATATCATCGAATACTTTAAAAACTTCTCGAGCGACCCTATCCGCCCTTGCTTATGGGGAGTTGGCTTTGTGCTGATTACACACTATGTGGTAGCCAAAGGCGTTAACGATGGTATAGAACGAGCATCTAAGCTGCTCATGCCGCTTTTGCTTATGCTATTGGTTATTATCGTTATTGCATCGTGCCTGCTTCCAGGTGCTTCGAAGGGTATAGAATTCCTGCTGAGACCTGATTTCTCGAAAGTAAGCAGCAATGTATTCCTTGAAGCATTAGGTCAGGCCTTCTTCTCGTTAAGTTTGGGTACAGCATGCTTGTGTACTTACGCTTCGTACTTCAAGAAGGATACCAACCTTGTTAAATCTGCTACTCAGATAGCATTGCTCGACACGATGATAGCCATCTTAGCAGGCTTGATGATATTCCCTGCCGCCTTCTCGGTTGGTGTACAGCCCGATAGTGGTCCATCGCTTATATTCATCACGTTGCCAAATGTGTTCCGTCAGGCTTTTGTTGGCATGCCTGTCGTTGGATTCATTATCGCAATCCTGTTCTATGCCCTGCTGGTATTTGCAGCCTTAACATCTACCATCTCCATGCATGAGATTGGTACAGCATTCTTCCACGAAGAGTTACGTCTGCCAAGAAACAAGGCTGCTTGGATTCTCACTACCGTTTGTGGCTTGATAACAATCTTTTGCTCGCTATCCGTAGGCGCTTACAGTCAGATTCAGGTATTTGGAATGTCACTGATGGACTTCTGCGACTCGCTTACAGCACAAATCATGCTGCCCACAGGAGCATTCTTTACCAGCATACTTATCGGATGGTTTGTTGAGCGCAAACTGGTACTCAATGAGTTTACTAATAATGGAACGCTAAAGGCCACCTTCTTTAGTGCCTATCTGTTCTCTGTAAAGTTCATTGTTCCTCTCTGTATCCTATTAATATTCCTGCATCAGTTCCACATAATATGATTCGCGAATTCTTCTATATACAAAAGTCCGACCGCAAAGTTTTACTCACCTTACTAGTTGTAATAGTATCTGTGTTCACAATGATATTCCTTACTGGAGGAGATAGCACAGAAACTACCACACAACAAAAAGATAGCAGCAAATCGCGAACCAATAAAGAAAAATATTACTCAAGCTATACACCAAAGAAAGTAGAGCGATTTACTTTCGACCCGAATACAGCCGATAGCACCCAACTGCTTCGCTTAGGTCTCCAGCCTTGGCAGGTAAGGAATATCTATAAATACAGGGCTGCTGGGGGGATTTATCGTAAACCTCTTGACTTTGCAAAGCTATACGGACTCACAGTAAAACAATATCGCGAACTTGAGCCCTATATCCGCATATCAAGCGATTATATGCCTGCATCTACGTTGGCAAACGATAAAGAGAGCTTTACACGAAAAGACCCAAAAGACTCTGTCACATATCAACGTCCTGTAAAGATAAAAGAGACAGAACACATTGTCCTGAATACAGCTGACACAACATCGCTGATAACCATTCCAGGCATTGGTCCTTACTATGCCCGCAAAATCGTTCAGTATGGCAATCGCCTTGGGGGATATGTTAGTGTTGACCAACTCGACGAGATAGACGATTTCCCAACAGAGGCTAAGAAATATCTGGTAATCAACAATCCATCGCCAAAGAAACTAAACATTAACCAGCTTTCGCTAAACGAACTTAAGCGTCATCCCTATATCAACTTCTATCAGGCAAAGGCTATCACCGATTATCAGACTGCATGGAAACATCCATTCGCTTAATGAACTGCGACTGCTAAAAGACTTCACACCAGAGGTCATAAAGCGCCTTACTCCTTATGTTGCGTACTGATTTGTTAATAAATCATAGCGAATGATTGCTTGTTCGTGGAAATGTTGTATATTTGCAGAATAAACTAAAAAACTTTAGAATGATGTTTGGATTAGGATTCCAGGAGATACTGGTTATTGCACTGATAGTATTGCTGCTTTGGGGCGGCAAGAAGATTCCTGAACTGATGCATGGCCTTGGCAAAGGCGTTAAAAGCTTCAAGGACGGAATGAACGAAGTTACTAACTTTGAGGAAGTAAAAAAGGAAGAACCCGAGAAGAAAGATGAGTGATACGCCCAACCTTACGTTTTGGGATCATCTCGACGAACTCCGTTCTGTCATCATCCGCATCATCGTCATTTCAGTTCTGGCTGCATTGGTGGCTTTTTTCCTGAAAGACGAGTTGTTTGCCATTGTACTAGCACCTCGCAGTAGCGATTTCATCTCTTTCCGTCTGATGGGCGTAGAACCTTTCTCCATCCATCTGATGAACACAGGGCTAACGGAACAATTCATGATCCACATGAAAACTGCCCTCTATGCAGGCGTAGTTGTGGCATCACCTTACATCATCTACCAACTCTTCCGCTTTGTCTCACCAGCGCTCTATGACAACGAAAGGAAATACGCCACAGCATTGGTGTCGAGTGGTTATCTGATGTTTATGTTGGGCACACTGCTCAATTACTTCTTGATATTCCCACTTACAGTAAAGTTCCTTGGAACCTATCAGGTAAGCGAAGATGTGGCTAACATGCTCACCCTCCAATCGTATATGGACACACTCATTATGATGAGTCTGGTGATGGGCATAGTGTTCGAACTGCCAGTAGTTAGTTGGCTGCTAGGAAAGATGGGACTTATCAATGCTGGCATGATGCAAACCTGGCGCAAGCACGCTGTAGTAGCGATACTAGTCGTTTCGGCCATCATCACTCCAACTACTGACGCATTTACGCTCTTTGTGGTGGCTCTACCCATATGGTTGCTTTATGAGTTCAGCATACTTATAGTAAGATTAACGAAATAGAACAAATACTTATATAATATTAAACTTATGCTTCGCAAAATCAGAACTATCCTTGCAGCGGTGTTCTTTGTACTTATCACCCTGCTGTTCCTAGACTTTACTGGGACGCTTCACCATTGGTTATCATGGATGGCGAAGATTCAGTTCCTACCTGCTGTAATGGCTCTCAACGTTGTAGTCGTTGTAGCACTCGTGTTACTAACACTCGTCTTCGGACGAATCTATTGCTCTGTAATCTGTCCTCTTGGAGTATTCCAGGATATTCTGGCCAGATTGCGCAGAAAGAAGAATAAGTACAGCTATTCTAAAGAGGTAAGATGGTTGCGATACCCCATGCTGGTTGTGTTCATCATAGCTGGTGTTGCAGGCATTGGCTCACTGTTCCAACTGCTTGCTCCTTATAGCAGCTACGGACGCATTGCCACCATGCTCTTCCAACCCCTTTGGAAGATGGGAAACAACCTGCTGGCTGTATTGGCCGAGCGTGCTGACAGCTATGCATTCTATACCGTTGATACATGGATGCGTTCATTGCCTGTATTCATAATCGCAGCTATTACCCTGGTGGTTCTTGTTATATTGGCTTGGCGAGGTGGTAGAACATATTGCAACACCATCTGTCCAGTAGGAACCATCTTAAGTTTCTTCGCTCGATTCTCGTGGTTTAAAATCCATTTCGATACTGACAAGTGCAAAAACTGCTCACTTTGTTCTAAGAACTGTAAGGCAGCTTGCATCGATTTCAAAACCCATACCGTAGATTACAGCCGTTGTGTGGTTTGCGGTAATTGTATCGATAGTTGTAAGTTTGGTGCATTGTCATATTCAAAGCCATCAGGCAAGGCAAACAAGACCAGCGATGGCAACAAAATCGACACATCAAAGCGCTCGTTCCTCTTGGCATCAGCGTTGGTATCTACAGCAGCTTTAGCCCAGAAGAAAGAGAAACTGATGGATGGTGGATTGGCAGAACTTGAGGACAAGGTAGCCCCAGAGCGCCAGACTCCATTAACGCCTCCAGGATCGCTTTCATTCCAGAATCTCTCTACTCGCTGCACGGGTTGTCAGCTCTGTGTATCAGAGTGTCCTAATCAGGTGCTTCGCCCATCAAACGATCTGATGCATCTTATGCAGCCCACCATGTCGTACGAGCATGGATATTGTCGCCCAGAGTGTAATCGATGCTCTCAGGTTTGTCCTGCTGGTGCTATCAAACCTGTTGACAAGGACGAGAAGACATCTATCCAGATTGGTCATGCAGTATGGATAAAGAAGAACTGCGTACCTATTACCGATGGAGTAGAGTGTGGCAACTGTGCCCGCCATTGTCCTTCTGGAGCTATCGAGATGGTTCCACTCGATGAGAACAATGAGGAATCACCAATGGTTCCCGCTATCAACGAGGCTGCATGTATTGGTTGTGGAGCTTGCGAGTATGTTTGTCCTTCTCGCCCATTCTCAGCCATCTATGTTGAGGGCCACGAAGTACACCGCAAGATTTGACAATTTTCAATTTGACGATTTATGAAAAAGAATATATCACGCCGTTCATTCCTTAAGCTCTTTGGAGCAGGATCAGTAGCTACTGCAGCAACCCTTGCAGGATGTAAGGATGCCAACAAGGCTGGTAGTCAGGCTAAAGAAGAATATAAAAACCAGGTTGAACCTCCTGTAGGTCAGATGACCTATCGTATAAATCCCAAAAACAAGGACAAGGTTTCTATCCTTGGCTATGGTATGATGCGCCTTCCATCAAAAGTGGATAACAGCGATGAGTTCGATCAGGATATGATTAACAAGCAGATAGACTATGCCTTGGAGCATGGCCTTAACTACATAGATACATCTCCTGTATATTGTCAGGGAAAGTCGGAGCGTTGCACAGGTATTGCCCTTAGTCGCCACAAGCGTAGCGAATATTATGTTGCTACCAAGCTCTCTAACTTCAACCACGATTTCTGGACATTCGAGAAGTCGAAGGGAATGTATCTTAACTCTATGAAGGAGCTGCAGGTTGACTACATCGACTACTATCTTCTGCACGCCGTTGGTGGCAGTATAGAGGAGTTTAACGGTCGTTATGTAGATAATGGCATAATGGACTATCTGCTGAAGGAGCGCGAGGCTGGTCGCATTCGTAACCTTGGTTTCTCGTTCCACGGCAAACAGGAAGTGTTCGACGAGGTGTTGGCACTCGACGAAAAGTACCATTGGGACTTTGTACAGATAGAGCTTAACTATCTCGACTGGGATTACGCCAACGAGATTAGCAAGAGTAACGTAGATGCCAGCTATCTTTATGCCGAACTGCAGAAAAAGGGCATTCCTGCTGTAATTATGGAACCGCTGTTGGGAGGCCGATTGGCCAACCTGCCTCAGTATCTGATGACAGAGCTGAAGAGTCGCGACCCTGAGCGCTCTGTTGCATCATGGGCATTCCGCTATGCAGGCACCAACGAAGGTGTACTTACCGTACTATCAGGAATGACATATATGGAGCACCTTAAGGATAATCTGCTCTCATATTGTCCGCTAAAGCCACTTTCTGAAGAGGAGATGCGATTCCTCGATAAGGACATCGCTGAGAAGATTGTGGGACTCGAAAACATCCCTTGTAACGATTGTAAATACTGTATGCCTTGTCCTTATGGCGTTGATATCCCAGCCATCTTCGTACACTACAACAAGTGCAAGAACGAGGGTTCGCTACCAATGGGCGTTGGCGATGCTGAATATCGCAAGCATCGTCGCCAGTATCTTATTTCTCTCGATAGGGTAGTGCCTCGCGATCGCCAGCCCGATCATTGCATCCAGTGTGGCCAATGTGAGCCTCATTGCCCTCAGAGCATTCATATCCCTCGCGAGTTGAGTAAGATAGACGAGATGATCGAAAGTCTGAAGCGCTATCCCGATGGAGAGATGAAAAATGGGTAAAAATTTGGTTAATTGCCTAATTTACAGTACCTTTGCACCCGAAATAAACGTTTATAGAAGAAAATGGCATTAAAATGTGGTATTGTAGGACTGCCAAATGTGGGCAAGTCTACCTTGTTTAATTGTCTGTCGAGTGCAAAGGCTCAGGCAGCAAATTTCCCTTTTTGTACGATCGAACCCAATGTGGGAGTAATCACCGTACCAGATGAAAGACTGACCAAACTCGCTGAGTTGGTTCACCCAGGACGCATCGTTCCTGCTACCTGTGAGATTGTTGACATCGCCGGACTCGTAAAAGGTGCCTCAAAAGGTGAGGGTCTAGGTAATATGTTCCTTGGAAACATCCGTGAGACTGATGCTATCATCCACGTTCTCCGTTGTTTCGAGGACGAGAATATCACCCACGTTGATGGTACTATCGACCCCATCCGCGATAAGGAGATTATCGATACTGAGCTCCAGCTGAAGGACCTCGAAACCATCGAGAGCCGTCTGGCTAAGACAGAAAAGGCAGCTGCAGCAGGAAATAAGGACGCTAAGGTAGAGGCTACCGTACTTCACGCTTATAAAGAGGTGCTGGAGCAGGGTAAGAATGCCCGTATCGTAGAGTTCGAGAGTAAGGACGAGCAGGATTGCGCCCGCAATCTGTTCCTGCTTACCTCTAAGCCCGTGCTTTACGTTTGTAACGTAGGCGAAACAGATGCAAAGAGTGGTAACGACTTCACCAAGAAGGTCGAGGCTCTTGCAAAGGAAGAGGGCGCTGAGACTATGGTAATCGCAGCAAAGACCGAAGAAGATATCGCTGAGCTTGAGAGTTATGAGGACAAGCAGATGTTCCTTGAAGAGCTTGGCTTGGAGGAGAGTGGTGTAAACCGCCTTATCAAGAAGGCTTACGCCCTGCTTAACCTCGAGACCTTTATCACCGCTGGTGAGATGGAGGTTAAGGCTTGGACATACAAGAAGGGATGGAAGGCTCCACAGTGCGCTGGCGTTATCCATACCGACTTTGAGAAGGGCTTTATCCGTGCTGAGGTTATCAAGTACGACGACTATATCCAGTATGGCTCTGAGGCTGCTGTCCGCGAGGCAGGTAAGCTGGCAGTAGAGGGTAAGGAGTACGTAGTACAGGACGGCGACATTATGCATTTCCGCTTTAACGTATGATCGATTTACTGAATTATATCGTTTGGAATCCTGACCTTGAGGCTTTTCGCCTTGGGCCATTAGCAGTTCGCTGGTACGGACTCATGTGGATTATTGGCTTGGCCCTGGCTTACTTCGTGGTTCAGCGCCTCTATAAGGAGCAGAAGATTAAGGACGAGTACTTCGATCCACTCTTCATTTATTGCTTCTTTGGCATCCTGATAGGTGCCCGCTTAGGACATTGTATCTTCTACGAACCCGACTATTTCCTGACATCAGGCAAGGGTTTGATAGAGATGATTCTGCCTATACGATTCCTACCTGAAGGTGGTTTCAAGCTGATAGGCTATGCAGGTTTGGCCTCACATGGTGGTACATTGGGATTGATGATAGCCCTCTGGATGTATGTGCGTAAGACCAAGCTGGGCATCTGGACGGTTCTCGACAATATAGCTATCGCCACAGGTACCACAGCCTGCTTTATCCGATTGGGTAACCTGATGAACTCTGAGATAATCGGTAAGGTAACAGATGTGCCTTGGGCATTTATCTTCGAGCATGTCGACAAGGTTCCACGTCATCCAGGACAGCTCTACGAGGCTATCGCATACGCCATTCTGTTCTGCATCATGTGGACAATTTACAAAAGAAGTCACCAACACCCAACACCTAACACCCTACATCCACAAGTGGGTACCGGTTGGTACTTCGGCTTCTGCCTGACGTATATCTTCACCTTCCGATTCTTCATCGAATACACCAAGGAGATACAGGAAGCCTTCGAAGCATCGCTCCCCATCGATATGGGACAGATACTCTCTATCCCATTCATCCTCCTGGGAGCCTATTGCATGATCAGAGCAAAGAAACAAGCATAATAAAAAATCGTCTCACTTTCCTGAGACGATTTTTTTGATATCATTGAGTTTATTCAAGGCCTCGAGGGGCGTTAGGTTATTCACATCGATACCAAGAATTTCATCGCGTACCTGGCAGAGCACAGGGTCGTCGAGCTGGAAGAACGAGAGCTGCATGCCTTCGCGAGAATTAGCTATTTCCTTAGTTGGCTTACCTACACTGCCAACTTGGGCATTATCGCTCTCAAGCTGCTTTAAAATCACGTTAGCACGCTTTACTATGCTGCGAGGCATACCAGCTATTTCGGCCACGTGGATACCAAACGAGTGCTCACTGCCGCCTCGCTCCAGTTTGCGCAGGAAGATAACCTTGCCATCCACCTCTTTTACGCTCACATTATAGTTTTTTATGCGACTGAAGTTCTTCTCCATCTCGTTCAACTCATGATAGTGGGTGGCGAAGAGCGTGCGAGGATGGCCTTTAGCATTCTCGTGCAGATATTCTACAATCGCCCAAGCTATCGAGATACCATCATAGGTAGAAGTTCCTCGACCTAACTCGTCGAAAAGTACCAGCGAGCGCGATGAAACGTTGTTCAGAATGTTAGATGCCTCAGTCATCTCTACCATAAAGGTTGACTCACCCAGCGAAATGTTGTCGCTGGCACCCACACGGGTGAAGATTTTGTCCACCAGACCGATTCTGGCGGCCTCTGCAGGCACAAAGCATCCTATCTGGGCCAACAGCACTATCAACGCCGTCTGGCGCAACAGCGCCGATTTACCAGCCATATTTGGACCAGTGATGATGATAATCTGCTGACGCTCGTTGTCGAGCAGTATATCATTGGGTACATAATATTCGCCAAGCTGCAACTCCTGTTCGATAACAGGATGACGGCCCTGCTTGATGTCGATGACCTCCGATGAATCAATAATAGGACGTATGTATTTGTTCTCCTCAGCTGCCTTGGCAAAGCTCAGCAGACAGTCGAGGTGGGCGATGATATTAGCATTGATCTGTATCTGCGGGATAAACTCCTGCATCGAGAGAATCAGGTCGTTGAAGAGTTTAGCCTCCAGACTCAGAATCTTATCCTCAGCACCCAGAATCTTCTCTTCATACTCTTTCAGTTCCTGAGTGATATAACGCTCAGCCTGAGCCAGCGTCTGCTTGCGAACCCACTCTGGGGGAACCAGTTCCTTATAGGTGTTGCGCACCTCAAGATAGTAGCCAAACACGTTGTTGTAGCCTATCTTCAGGCTCTGGATACCTGTCTCTTGTGCCTCACGCTCCTGTATCTTCAGCAAATAATCCTTACCTGAATAAGCTATCTGGCGCAGTTCATCGAGTTCTGCATTCACTCCGTCGCGAATCACGCCTCCCTTAGCCACCAACTGTGGGGGATCGTTCTGAATCTCCTTTTCTATGCGGTCGCGCAACGATTCACACAGATTCAGCTGCTCGCCAATACGGTTCAATGTTTCGTTCTTGGCATAGAGACAAGCCGTTTTGATAGGCTGGATGGCCTGCAAAGCAGTCTTAAGCTGAACCACCTCACGAGGTGTAACACGCACCACAGCAGCCTTCGAGATGATACGCTCCAAGTCGCCAATACGATGTATCTGATCGTCGATACACTCGCGGAACTCAGGCTCGCGATAGTAGTATTCCACCACATTCAAACGGTCGTTGATGGGCTTTTCGTCTTTCAAAGGGAACACCAGCCAGCGGCGCAGCAATCGGCCACCCATCGGACTGACGGTCTTATCAATCACATCGAGCAGCGATTCTCCATCTTCCTGCATAGGATAAATCAACTCCAGACTGCGGATGGTGAACTTATCCAGTCGCACGTACTTATCCTCTTCGATACGAGATATCGAGGTGATATGACCTATCTGGGTATGCTGGGTCTGTTCGAGGTATTGCAAGATGGCACCAGCAGCAATGATTCCTGACTGCAGATGGTCTATTCCAAAGCCTTTCAGATTCTTCACCTTAAAGTGATTCAGCAGCTTCTGCTTACCTGTTTGATCGGTAAACACCCAGTCGTCTAACTGGAAGGTGAAGTATTTCGTACCAAAATTGCGCTCAAACTCCTGCTTCTTATTGCGATCGTAGAGCACCTCCTTTGGCGAGAAGTTGCCTAAGAGTTTCTCTACGTAATCGGCTGTTCCCTCACCAGCGAGGAACTCACCTGTAGATATATCAAGAAAGGCCACGCCCATACTCGACTTACCAAAGTGAATGGCAGCGAGAAAGTTGTTCTCCTTGTAGTTCAGCACATTATCGCTCATGGCCACACCAGGGGTCACCAGCTCTGTAATGCCACGCTTCACAAGCTTTTTAGTGAGTTTGGGGTCTTCCAACTGGTCGCAGATAGCCACGCGCTTACCAGCTCGAATCAGCTTAGGCAGATAAGTATCGAGGGCGTGATGCGGAAAACCTGCCATCTCGTCGCCTTTACCGCCAGCACCGTTGTTTCGATGAGTAAGCGTGATACCTAATATCTTCGAGGCGGTGATGGCATCTTCGCAATAGGTTTCATAGAAGTCGCCACACCTGAACAGCATGACTGCATCAGGATGTTTCGCCTTCAAATCGAAGAACTGTTTCATCATCGGAGTTAATTCCTTGCCTTCTTTTGCCATATCTCGCTTTTAAAATTATTCTGAGCGGCAAAGTTACTCCTTTTTTCGCAAATGGCAAAATTTTCTACTTAAATAATTGCTATCCGAAATTATTTTGCTACCTTTGGCGCCATGAAGAGATGTTTCGCCATATCGCTGTTGCTCTGCTGGATGCTTTCGCTTTCAGCCCAGTATCTGCATCAGGGCGATACCATCGCTATCATATCGCCATCGAGCGCTACTGATACTACAACCATCAATGGTGGTATCCGCACGCTTGAAAAGTGGGGTTATCATTGTGTGGTAGCGCCCAATGCACTCCATGATTATCACGGATTTGCAGGTAGTATAGATGAGCGACTTAGCGACTTACTTTGGGCCTTGCGCGAGCCATCAGTCAAGGCTATCATGTGTTCGCGTGGTGGCGATGGAGCGGCCCATCTGTTGGCCAGATTATCGCTCGACACATTGCGCAGATATCCTAAGATGATCATTGGCTTCAGCGATGTTACTGCTTTGCTCTGTGCACAAGCCAGAGCAGGGGTTAAGGGCATTCATGGTTCAATGTGTCACGCCATCAATACCTACGAGGGCAACGATACTGTGAGTCAGGCCTTGCGACGTATGCTTACAGGCGATTTGCCTGTTTATCGCGTAGCTCCTCATCCACTCAACATCGAAGGTAAGGCCCAGGGCACGATCGTTGGTGGCAATATGAGCGTATTCAATGATTTGGCGGGTTCTGATTTCGACCCGTTGATGATTGATGGCATCATCCTGTTTATAGAGGATACTGGTGAAGGGATGAGTAAGGTAGACCGTATGCTCCATAACATTGAGGTTCGTGGTTTGCAGAGCCATATCCGTGCCGTTATCGTTGGTCAGTTCAACAAATACAAACACCCAGACATGGGCTTCGACGATATGTACGCCATGCTTGACGAATATCTGCAGCAATGGCACATCCCCGTTTGCTACAACTTCCCCGTAGGTCACGCCCATTTAAAAAACTTTCCACTTCTAACAGGCGCCAAAGCCACATTAGAAGTAGAAAGTAACGAAGTTGTATTACATTATTAAATGTTTGGTTGATTTGCTTTTATTTTCCTCCACCAATCTTAGAGGTGAAGATATCTGTCTTAGCTTCCCATTTCTCAATAGAGTACTTCACATCGCCATCACGGGGCTTTTCTGTCTGCGCCATACTGCCTAAATGAATACCTCTTTTTAGGTATTTCGATAGTTAATAAAGATATAATGTGCGTTTGATTCATTTTTTATGCAGTAGAAGTAATTTTTTACATAATACTTGGAAGTTTAAAAGATAATACCTATATTTGCGCATAAAATAAAAACACTTGACATTCTTTGGAGGAGTATATTATGGACAATCAATTATATAAATCCTTTTCATTGATAGCTATCCTGATGGCCATTACTATAAGTAGCTGTCATGAGGATGAATCCATAATATATCCTGAGACTGTTGCAATATCATCAAACGATGCAGAAAATGCAATTAGGAATGCCTTGGATGAGAAGAAAGTAGTAAAATCTGTATTACCTACAGCTATAGGCAGTAGTGGTTGGACAATCAGATTTATAGACAACACCTCTATTCATATACCTCTCGACAATAATGATACTGAGTATATTACTATTGGTAGCGATAGTTGCTGGTTTGTTTCTAATGATTTGGGAAAGTCGTATAATTACCTTAGAGATGACAAAGGGAATACAATTAATGCTATTGATAGTATAAGTTCTGCAGAAACGATTTTGAAGAGCGTATTTAAACCTCATAATCAATCTATGGTTGACGCAATCGTTGAGGATAATTATTCTCACAATCTTTCAATATCGTTCTCAAATGGTAATATTTATACTCTTCCTAAGTCAGAAAATGTGTTGCTTAACTTCTCATTCAGCAGAAAATTAAATAAGGATATCAAAGAGGATCTGACTTATTGTGTAGGAATGAATGAGATTTCAGTCATCACCCCATATATCATCGATAAATCTCATTTGGTTGCTAGTTTCACAACTCCGGATAATAATAAAGTATATGTAGGAGAGGAGGAACAAACAAGTGGAGTTTCTATTAATGATTTCGCAAGTCCTATTAATTATAAAGTAATGTCTGAAGATGGGTTCATCAACAATTATACAATCAAGATTAAAAACACAGGATTACCTATCGTTTGCATTAATACGCCAGATAGTGCTGTTATAAATAGCAAAACAGAATGGATGAGCGGGGTGTCAATAACGATATATAATGCTGACGAGTCTATAGATTATAGCAATGATAATCTGCAGATAAGAGGAAGAGGAAATACAACTTGGGACTATCCCAAAAAGCCTTATGCATTAAAGCTCGATAAAAAGGCAGAAATATTGGGTATGCCTAAGCATAAGCGTTGGGTTTTGTTGGCTAACTGGATGGACAGAACGTTATTAAGAAATGAATTCGCTTTTGAGATATCAAGAAATACAGGATTAGCCTGGACACCAAGAGGTAAATTTGTTGAGGTGATACTCAATGGTAAGCATATAGGTAATTACTATCTATGCGAGCAGATTAAAATAGACAAGAATCGTGTAGATATTGCAGAGATGAAGAAGACAGATATTGATGGAGACAATATTACTGGTGGCTACTTGATGGAATTAGATGTGTATTACGATGAGGTGAACAAGTTCAAATCCGAATATAGAGATTTGCCTTATATGTTTAAGGATCCAGATGAAGATGTTCTACAACCCGAGCAATTTGAATACCTGAAGAACTATATAGACTCTTTGGAAAGCCATTTGTATTCTGTTGATTGGCTTAAAAATAGGGAATATGCAGATTATTTGGACTTGAATTCCTTTGCGGATTGGTGGTTTGTTCATGAGTTGGCCGAAAATTCTGAAACATGTTGGCCTAAGAGTTCATATATGTATAAAGACAGGCTTGGCAAACTAACAGCTGGACCAGTATGGGATTTCGATTATGGAACATTTATACCAAATCGATATTATTTCTTTTCCAAAGGCGCTATTTACATCAATCGTCTATTACAAGACCCAGAATATGTCGACCTGGTTAAGAAACGTTGGGAAATTTACAAACCAGCATTTATTCAGATTCCAGATAGAATTCGTTCAGAGGCAAAACAATTGAGATATTCTGAACGTTTCAATCATTCGCTGTGGCCAATTGATAGCTCACACATTAATGGAGATGAACTTATGACGTTTGATGAAGCAGTAGAAAGAATGATAAGTGCTTATGAAAACAAGCTAACTTGGTTTGACCAGCAGATTTATCTTCTAGCAAAATAGATAGGTTTCTTTAAAGTATCTCTCTTGCAATCCAAGCGCAAGCCTCTGCATCAGCTAAGGCATGATGGTGGTTATCTAAGTGATAACCGCAGTATTCTGATACAGTATGCAACTGATGATTTGGCAATTGAGGAAAAGCCCTTCGCGATGCCACACAGGTACAATAGAACTTATAATCCGGATAATCCATCTGGTAGCAACGGAACACAGCCTTCAGACAGCTCTCATCAAACGATTTGTTATGTGCCACAAGCGGCAGACCTTCAATCATTGGCTCTATCTGTTTCCAAACCTCAGGAAACACAGGAGCCTCCTCAGTATCCTGCCTAGTTAATCCATGCACCTTAGTATTCCAATAAGTATAGTAATTTGGCTCTGGTTGAATCAGCGAATAGAAGCTATCCACTATCTCACCATCGCGCACAATCACCACACCCACAGAGCAAACACTTGTCCGCTCATTATTAGCCGTCTCAAAATCAATCGCCGCAAAGTCTCTCATCACGCACTGTCTGCATTCTTTTGCCGCAAAGTTACAACATTTTTCCATAAAACCTTGCAGTTTTCAGAATTAATCCCTATCTTTGCCCCACATAAAAAGAATAACGCTTATGTTGGACAGAGCACAGACAATAGAAAAGTTGAAGTCAACACGCCAGTATCTCAGCGAACATTATGGCGTGAGTTCGATGCTTCTTTTTGGTTCAGTTGCCAGAAACGAACAAAAGGAAGACAGCGATGTTGACGTATGCGTTGAGATGAAACCGAACCTTTTCAAACAAGCTGGGGTAAAAGTCTATCTTCAAGAACTATTAGGTTGTTCTGTAGATGTCGTTCGTATGAGAGAGAACATGAACCAGTTGTTTAAACAACAAATTCAAAAATATGGAGTTCGAGTTTACTGAATTATTTCGAAGTTGACCCAGATGCCGTCTATGATATCATCAGGAATGACCTCGAACCTTTGAAGGAAGCCATTCAATTCTTTAAAGATCAACTATTCAAAGATAAGTAAAGACAAAAAAGTCTATCTATTTATAGTCACCTTCCCGTATTTTATTCAGAATCCCTGCGTTTATGCGGGATCTGATACGGGAGGGTATTACAATTCACCCTCCCGTTTAGGTTCCCGTCAGCCCTCCCGCATCAGAATGAACTATTTTTTGACCTTGACGAAATCGAAAATGCCGCCGGCATCATAGGAGGCACCAGGCTCAACGATCGTCATTTGATGTCCATTGAGTCTAAAGCCAAATTCTATACCATCGATAGTTATCTTTTCGGTTCCTGGATTATAATTATAGTTGTGAATCCCCTGCTTAAAGAGTGGTGGGTTGTCGATAGTCGCATTTACAATCATCTTATTGTCAGATGTAAACAGATATACAATCTGACCTCGTTTGAATTCCAAAGGATTCCCAAAGTAACCTACTCTTTCAAGAGCCCAATGCCCTTGCAGTCCCTCGATTTCAGATAACTCCCATTCGTCATCATTGTTGTCGCAAGCAGTCATCAACATCATACCAAACAGTAGTGGCAGTAACTTTAATATACGCATAGTTTCTAGTTTTAATTAAGTGAATAATGTTTGTGTTTATAATGCGATTAAAGCTAAAACCTTGTATGATGTGTATCGATTTTAACCAAAATTGTATTTTTTAATATTTGTGCATCAGCCCTCTCGCATCATACTATTATTCTAAAGTATCTCAGCAACTCCTTATACATATCTTGAGCTGTCAGACAGGTGTCTGTCAGATAGCTGTCAATATGTCCCCACTCTTTCAAGCCACGATAATAGAACATCTTCAGTTCGTCTGTGATAATAAAAGGAACGATATCATTAGCCAGACACTCTTTAAACATCAACAAGCGTCCAACGCGGCCATTGCCATCCTGGAAAGGATGAATCTGCTCAAATCGAACATGGAAGTCGAGAATATCCTCGAATGATTTCTTCTTTTTCTGATTATACTCATCCAATAGAACTTTCATTTGCTTGTGTACATCCTCTGGCGCACAAGTATCTTGTCCACCAACCTCGTTTGGCAATCGTTTATATTCGCCCACAGCAAACCAATCTTTTCTACTATCAGATGTTCCTGTTTTTAGCAACAGATGAAGATGCTTTATTAAGTTCTCAGTTAGTTTATCCTCTGTATGGTCGATGATATAGTCGATACAGCTGAAATGATTCACTGTCTCTACTACGTCATCCACATTCACAGAGCTATCAGTAACACCAATTGTATTGGTTTCGAAGATATATCTGGTCTGATCGTGCGTCAGCTTACTGCCCTCAATATGATTTGAGTTGTATGTAAGGTCTATCTGGGTACGATGATAGATACCACCCTTTAGTTTCGATGCCTTTTGTTCTCTTAATGCCTTTAGCAATGGAGATTCCTTTTTCTTGTTCTCACCACGCTTAGGCAAAACTGCATCTGCAGGAATATTCCAAGTCTTTCCTGTCAGGAAAGCCCCTTCAATCTTCCCTTGAGCACAATAATTTCGAGCTGTACGCTCAGAAATACCATACTTTTCTGCAAACTTACTAACTGATATATATTTCATACTCCAACTCTATCGGCAAGTTTTTACGCCAATTTCTGCTGCAAATATACAACTTTTTGCCGATACCGGCAAGTTATTTGAAACAAAAACCACCAAATACTTCCATTTTTACTCAATCGCCAAGTTTTTATTACTTACATTTTTCTTTCGAATACCCTCACACCCTCCCGTTTTGCTTCGGAACCCGCATAAATACTAGGGATGCAGAACGGGATGGTTTGTATGAAACCCTCCCGTAATGGGTCCCTAAAACCCTCCCGTTTTTGGAAATTTATTAGCTGATTATTTTTATGTTTCAGGGATAATTTGTATCTTTGCACCTCGATAAACATTAAAATCAAATATGCAAGAAAAGGAATTATTAGAAAAGGATGTTCCCTGGGGATATTCGTTGTGCTTTAACGATGATTGTGCTAATATAGATAAGTGTATGCATTATCAAGCCAGATTGATGATGTCGAAGGATCGGTATTCTGGAAATGCTATCTATCCAACAGCCTGGCAGGATGGTGAATGCAAATGCTTTAGTGAGAAGAAACTTATTGAAAAGGCATGGGGATTTAAAGGACTATATAAAAATGTGCCAAGGTATCTTGTGGCTGAAGCCAGAAGAAGAGTCAGAGGTTATTTTGGTAACGGAATGAGTGTCTATTATCGAATGAATAGCGGAGAAAATACACTTTCGCCTAAACAGCAAGAAGACATCATGAAGATAATATCTGAGTTTGGAAGTACTGAAGATGTTAAATTCGACCACTATATTACTATGTGGAACTTTGATTGATAAAAAATATTCCCATACTGGGAATAAAATGTTCCCAAGTTGGGAATAAAACATTCCCACACTGGGAATATTTTTTATCCCCTTTAGGGGATAACTTCGAGCCATAAAGATGTAAAAAATGAATTGTTAAAACCGAAAAATAATTAAAGAAAAATTGCTAGAATATTTGGAAAACGCTTAAAAATTTTGTATCTTTGCAGTCGCTTTTGAAAAACAGTGCCATGAGATATGCCACTCAATTCATGAACCGAATATATTAACATTAAAATTATAGTTATAATGAAAAAAAACTTTGTTATCAATGGCGAGACGGTAAACGACTCGCTTGAGGGAACTCTCGCAGTTATTGAGTTTCTTAATGAGAACTACCAGTTCCGTTTTAACGTGCTTAACGGTAAGGTAGAATTTTTGAATCTGAAGACAGAAACTTCCGATGGTCAGCAGATGTGGCGACCTTTGACAGAAAAGGCTGTTAACAGTATTGTGCTTAAAGCTCGTAGTGAGCAGATTACCAAGGGCTGTCCTAAAACAGAAATCTGTGAGTATGTTGACTCTGAAGAGGTGTCCCTCTACGACCCTATCCGCGAGTATCTTGAGAATCTGCCAAAGTGGGACGGTCAGAACCATGTGGCAAAGCTGTTCAGCAGGATTCCAGGCATCTCATCAGAGCAGTTGGGTTTTCTGTGTGTCTGGATACGTTCTGCTGTGGCTCATTGGCGTAAGATGGATATGCTTCACGGAAACGAATGT
>Ga0256405_10004285_pt1 | contig 27105 bp, 29 predicted proteins | sample RumenRJG_02DNA_FD_189096 | JGI IMG/M metagenome (GOLD analysis project Ga0256405, IMG submission 189096) | Bovine rumen microbial communities from Lethbridge, Alberta, Canada - RJG_02 | ecosystem: Host-associated > Mammals > Digestive system > Stomach > Rumen | place: Canada: Alberta... | reverse complement strand
ATAGTGATACTGATCCTTTCCTATCTTCCGGTTTTTGTGGAAAAGGAACCGAAGGGAATGGAGAATGGAAACAATATTACGATTATTTCAGAGAACAGCTTGAATTTGATATTCTGTTGTCCAGGTATCCATACGACCACAATCTGCTTAATTCCATTTTGGACTTGATCGTTGAAACAGTATGTACCAGACGCAAGCTGATTCGTATCGCCAGTGATGATAAGCCAGCTGAAATTGTAAAAAGCAGATTTATGAAGTTGGAATCAGACCATATCTGTTTCGTTATTGACTGCTTCAAAGAAAACAAAACTGATGTTCGCAACGTCAAGCAGTATCTGCTTGCTGCGATATATAATGCCCCTCTTACTATCGACCCTTTCTACACGGCAAAGGTAAGTCACGATATGTCAGAGGGCTTTTTTCGTTGAAAGGAGTGATACAACTTGAAATCCAATAAGAAAGCCGAGGTGATAAATGATGGCAAAAAAAGCAACCGTCATGGCAGTGGTTAATCAGAAAGGCGGCACAGGCAAGACAACCACAACGGAAAACCTTGGTGTTGGATTGGCAATGGAGGGTAAAAAGGTTCTGGTCGTAGACACAGATCCCCAGGCTTCTCTTACAATCAGTCTTGGTTATCCAGTCCCGGATGAATTGCCTACGACTCTTTCTGACATGATGGCAAAAGTGATGATGGAAAAGCCCATTGAACCGGGAGAAGGTATTCTTCATCATCCTGAGGGTATCGACTTAGTGCCTTCAAACATTGAGCTATCAGGTCTGGAGGTTTCCTTGGTAAACGCCATGAGCCGTGAGACCATTCTCCGTCAGTATCTCGATACGATAAGACAGAACTACGACTTCATTCTTCTGGATTGTATGCCCTCCCTGGGTATGCTGACCGTGAACGCATTGGCAGCTGCGGATTCCGTTCTTATTCCGGTGCAGGCTCAATACCTTCCCGCAAAAGGTCTGGAACAGCTTTTGCAGACTATCAACAAAGTTCGCCGCCAGATCAATCCGAAACTGAAAATAGAAGGTATTCTTCTGACGATGGTGGATACCAGAACCAACTACGCAAAGGACATCAGTAATCTGATCCGTGAGAGCTACGGTGGTAAGCTGAAGGTCTACAAGACGGACATCCCTCGTTCTGTCCGTGCTGAAGAAATCAGTGCCGAGGGAACCAGTATCTTTAAGCACGATCCGAAAGGTAAAGTGGCAGACGCTTATCGTGTTTTGACAAAGGAGGTGTTAAACAATGCCGAAAAAAGGCGCAAACATCAACTTGAAGGGGTACGATGATCTTTTCTCCACGGAGGAAAGCAGAGCTGAAGCCCAACAGGAGCGAGTGCAGGAAATTCCTCTTTCTGAACTCCATCCATTTGAGGGACACCCCTTCCGAGTTGTGGACGATGAGGAGATGGCGAAAACCGTTGAGAGCGTCAAGGAATACGGCGTTCTGACACCTGCTATTGTTCGCCCTGACCCCTATGGCGGCTATGAGATTATCTCCGGTCACAGGCGACACCATGCGTCTGAGCTTGCGGGCAAAGAGACCATGCCGGTTATTGTCCGTGATCTGGATGATGATGCGGCAATCATCTTGATGGTCGATTCCAACTTGCAGAGAGAAACGCTTCTGCCAAGTGAACGTGCTTTTGCCTATCGCATGAAGATGGATGCCATCAAGCATCAGGGCAAATCAACTTCGCCGCAACTTGCGGCGAAGTCAAGAAGCGATGATGAGGTTGGGCAGAAAGAAGGTATCAGCGGTGACACGGTTCGTCGTTATATCCGACTGACTGAGCTTATCCCGGAACTTCTGGATATGGTCGATAACGGGCAGATTAAGTTTAATCCCGCTGTTGAGCTTTCCTATCTCGCAAGAGAAGAACAGAAAGACTTTCTGGAAGCTATGGATTATGCTCAGGCTGCCCCCTCTCTCTCCCAGGCACAGCGTATCAAGAAACTGGCACAGTCCGGTGAATGTACCCTTGATGCGATGTGTGAAATTATGAATGAAATCAAGAAGGGCGAACTCGACCGAGTTACCTTCAAAACAGATTCACTTAGAAAATACTTCCCGAAATCTTACACCAGCAAGCAAATGGAGGATAAAATCATCCAGCTGCTTGAACAATGGCAAAAGAAGCGAGATCGAAGTATGGAAAGGTAAGGTAATAACTAATGTTTACTCCCAAGAAAATCGAAAATGCGCTGGTAAGACTCTTTGACCTGTTCGATGCCGAGGTCATGGAGGGCTTATATGAGAATTACGGCGAGGAGATTGAGGACATCTCCCCCAGATGGCTGGCAAAAGCCTTTAGGGAAAAGGCTTGTACGGTATATGAGTACCGTGCTGTATGCCGTGTTGGTGATGGTATCGACTACAATGGAAGGGTTCTGTTCAAGCACAGGGGCGTAAATCTCCTGTCCTATCTGGAAAACACCATGGAAAACGAGCGACTGCGTATGATTACCTGCACCGAGCTGTGGCTACTGGAAGATATGACCTTTACGGTCGTTCAGTATGTGGGCACGATGGTAAAGGACGGTGGCGATGCAGACTGTGTTACTGAGTATCGCCGTTTTGTGAAGAACATCAAATCTGAAGATGATGTGTTCTTCAGTCCTGAAGATCTGATCTGCGCTCTGGACGATACCTGTATGTTCGCCCAGCTGTTCAATAAAGCGACTATTTGTGAGCTGTAAGGCTGATGAGTAGTCGCTTTTTTCATTTCAAGGCATGGAGAAGTTATGATGAAAGCAAAAGAAATTCGATTTACCGGTGCTAACGGAGTTTCCCTTCCCGGCATCATCTGGTATCCGATGTGCAGCCCTACAATGGTCGTTCAGATTACGCACGGCATGACGGAACACATTGGACGTTATGAAGAACTGGCAGATATGCTTACTGCCTACGGCATTGCCGTTGCTGGGTTTGACCTGCGTGGGCATGGTCGTAATCCCGGCGACAATCAGTGTGCATCCTTCGGTGAGAATGGCTGGAACTATGCCCTTCATGATATGCACCTGTTCTATCTGGAATTGGAAAGCAAGTTCCCCAATATCCCGCATTTCATGTTGGGATTTTCGCTTGGTTCCTTTCTGCTTCGTGATTACCTGAGTCTGTATCGTGATAAGGTGGATGGAGCAATCATTATGGGAACTGGTCATCAGCCTGGGGCTGTCCTGAGTATGCTGATGCCTGTTGTGAAACGAGAAATCAAGGCATATGGCTTTGATAGTTCCACACAGAAAATCAAAAAGCTGTCCTTTGAGACCTACAATCAGAAGTTCGCTCCCAATATGACTTCTGTTGACTGGCTCTGCTCTGATACTGCACAGCGAGTCAAATATCGAGGTGATCCTCTCTGTCGAAAGACCATTTCCGCAGGTCTGTTCTGGCAGTTGCTGGACTCCATGAAGCGAACAGGCAAGCTATCCTCTTACCGAAAGTGGAATAAGCAGATGCCTGTTCTTTTGCTTTCTGGCCAGGATGACCCTGTTGGGGACTTCGGCAAGGGAGTTCAGCGTGTAAGGCAGTCTATGTCGAGGGCTGGAATGAAACACATTCAGCTGTATCTCGTCCCCGGCGCAAGACATGATCTGCTCCATGAAGAAAAAAGCGGCGGTTCTGATGAAGCGTTCGATATTCTGACGAACTGGCTTTTTGAAAATATCTAAGATTGGAGGTTTGAAAACATGAAAGAGTTCGACGTTACAATCACTGAAACGTTGGAAAAGAACGTGAAAGTGGAAGCTGAGTCCCGTCAGGAAGCAGAAGATGCCGTGAAAAAGGCGTACTACAATTCCGAGTATGTTCTGGATGCAGAAAACTTCACCGGCGTTCAGTTTGCAACGCAGGCAGAACGAGACATTCAGCAGGAACAGCCTACTATGGATGTTCTTCTGGTGAAGCCCAGTATGTATCCTCAGCAGGTGCAGATCGGCTGTGAGTTGGAAGATTTGCAGGCCGCAGTTGGCGGTCATATCGAAGCAGTCTATCCCTTCGCAGAACCGGTTGCCATCGTTTGCAATGAGGAAGGCAAGCTCAATGGCAGCGAACTGAACCGTGCGCTCCGTGACGAGGACGGTCACATCTACGACATCTTAGCCGGAGATTTTCTGATCGTCGGTTTGGGCGAGGAGGATTTCAGTTCCTTGTCTCCTGAACTGATGGCACAGTTTGAAAAGCAGTTCCATCAGCCTGAAATGTTCGTCAAGATGGGACGCAGCATTATGGCACTTCCCCTTCCTGATGACAAGGTGAAGAAGCCTGATGCTCCCGAAAAGTCGGACATTGTTCCCAAGAAGTCCACGTCCGACAGGGACGCTCTGTAAGGTGAGTCTATGGCAGGCGGCAAAACGATTGGTGAGTTGATGGAAGAAATGCGCCTGAAAGCCGGTGCAAAGGAATACCATGGACACACCTATATGGACTTGGCTCGTTTCGACGAGAAAACAAGGCACATGATTATTTTTGATGTTTTGACCCATGATTCCCCTGTTGGATGGAAGGGTGAACGCACTCGCTTATATTTGAGCGAAGTCGGATACCAGAAAGCCTTGGATAATCAGAAAAAAGGTCACATCAAAATTATCAGCCATGCCTGCGTAGCTAATGGCAATCTTTACTACGACCGCAAGGAGCAGGCACGTTAAGACCGGAGTGAACATCTTCTTGAGGAAGGAGGTTGATTTACTTGCAGGAAGAAGTTGAAAACAGGACGATAAATCTTGCCATCAGCACGACCAAGCTGACAGGCCGAAGTATCGTCGCCGGTATTCGCAAGTATTTGCAACACCGGGAAAAGGTCAAAGCACACAAAGACACACGCCCTCACGGTAAACAGACGGTGAAAGAGCTTCTGGGACAGAACCAAGGTGCTACCAACACCGAAATCGACAAGAGCGAAATCAAAGATTTTGAGCGATTGGCGAAAAAGTACGGAGTGGATTTTGCCGTGAGGAAAGATAAGTCAGTAGATCCACCCCGCTATCTCGTCTTCGTGAAAGCAAAAGACGCTGATGTTCTGGACGCTATTACCAAGGAACACATGGCGAAGCACATGAATCAGGAAAAACGTCCGAGCGTACTGAAACAGCTTCAGAAGCTCAAAGCTGTTGTTGCGTCTATTCCGAAGAAAATCAGAGAGAAGAAACAGGAGCGTGATCTGTAATGGACAAGAAAAAGATGAAACGACTCCTGATCCTGAACATCCCGTATTTCATTGTGGGACTGTTCGCTACCAATTTAGGTGAAGCGTGGCGATTAGCCGAGGGCGCAGATTTTTCTGCAAAGCTCCTCGGCTTTTTTAGTACCTTCTCCGTGGCACTTTCCAATCCGCTGCCGAGCTTTCATCCGTCAGACCTGCTTGTAGGTATTGCCTGCGGCGGTATGATGCGATTGGCAGTCTACCTTAAAGGAAAGAACGCCAAAAAGTACCGACACAATGTGGAATATGGTTCAGCCCGCTGGGGTACGGCAAAGGATATTGAGCCTTTCATGGCTCCGAAGTTCGAGGATAATATCATTCTCACCAAGACGGAGAGGTTGATGATGTCTAATCGTCCGAAGAATCCTGCCAATGCCCGAAACAAGAACGTCTTAATCATCGGCGGCTCTGGCTCCGGTAAGACCCGTTTCTGGCTGAAGCCAAATCTGCTCCAAATGCACTCAAGCTATGTCGTGACTGACCCTAAGGGTTACAATAATATAGGACAGAGAAAAAGTCACACGGTAAGACGACAATCTTCTGCCATGTGGCTTTTTCTGTACCCTATAAGGAGGTTTCAGAAAGGAGAAAGCCAATGGAAGCCAAGAAAATCAAGTACACCGCTCTCTATGAACGCTTGAGCCGTGACGATGAAATGCAGGGCGAATCAAACAGCATTACCAACCAGAAGAAATACTTGGAGGAATACGCAAAGGCACAGGGATTCAAGAACATAATCCATTTTACGGATGACGGGTACAGTGGTGTTGACTTCAACCGTCCGGGATTTCAGGCTCTGATTGCCGCAGTCGAAGCCGGAGAAGTTGACAAAATTTGCGTAAAAGACATGTCAAGATTTGGGCGTAACTATCTCAAAGTCGGCTTTTATACAGAGATCATGTTCCCCGAAAAGGGCGTCCGATTTATCGCCATCAACAACGGCGTGGATAGTGCCAAGCCCAACGAAAATGACTTCACCCCGTTTTTGAACATTATGAACGAGTGGTACGCAAAAGACACAAGCAACAAAATCCGTGCCATCTTCCGTTCAAGGATGCAGGAAGGAAAACGATGCAGCGGTTCTATCCCCTATGGCTATAAGCGTGACCCGGAGGACAAGAACCATCTGCTTGTGGACGAGGATGCTGCAAAGGTAGTCCGCAGGATATTCCAGATGATTATTGACGGTATGGGGACAAAGGCGATTGCAAATAAGCTGTCCGAGGAAAAAGTGCTGATCCCATCCGCATATCTGGAACAGTCAGAACATGGGCAGAGCCGGAACCACAACTACCATGACCCATGCCGCTGGAACTGCACCGCAGTTGCCTATATCCTTGAAAAGCAGGAATACATGGGGCATACCGTGTTGGGCAAGACCATCTGCGAGAACTTTAAGACCAAGAAGCGAAGAAAAGCCACGCCCGATGAACTTATCATCTTCGAGAATACCCATGAAGCTATTGTGGATGAAGAAACATGGCATCTGGCGCAGAAGCTCCGCAGGAAAACAAAGCGCACTCTGGCGAATGGGACTTACTCTCACCGCCTGTCCGGACTGGTTTATTGTTCGGATTGCGGAAAACGCCTTTCCTACGCAAGCCCTCACTCACAGCACAGAGCAGACGGAAAGACCTACGATGCTGACAGCAACTTCCGCTGTCCGACCTATAAATCCATGTATGGCGAGTGTACGATGCACTTTATCAAAGCGTCCACTCTGGACAGTCTGGTTGATGAAGCTATTCGCAAGGTTGCCGCCTATGTGCTGAAAGATGAACAGGCATTTTTACAGCAAGTCAAGGAGATAGCAAATGCCAATAAAGCGGTTATGCAGACAGAGAGCAGAAAAGAGCTTGTGACCGCAAAAAAGCGCATTGCAGAACTGGATAATTTCATTAAAAAACTCTATGAGGGCAACGCATCCGGCAAGATACCTGACAGACAGTTTGAAAAGCTCATGGCGCAGTATGATACCGAGCAGCAGGAGCTTGAAGCAAAGGTAGCTGAAATCGAATCGAAAAACAGCGAACTCCGGCAGGAGGATGAAAACGGCGAAATGTTTGTCCGACTGGTAAAGCGATACCGTGATTTTACGGATATTACACAGACCATGCTAAACGAGTTTATTGACAAAATCGTTGTCTATGAAGCCACAGGCGGCAGGACGGTCAATCGTAGCCAGCGGATTGATATTTACTTCAACTTCATCGGTCAGTTTGTGGTGGAAGAAACCGAAGAAGAAATCCTGTCACGGCAGGAAAACGAAAAACGACTGGCAGAACTTAAAGAGCAGGAACGAAAAGAGCGCAGAAATGAGGCTGTCCGCAGATACAGACAGCGAAAAAAGGAGAAAAAAGCCGCAGAAGCGGAAGCCGGGAAAACGGCAGAAAGGAATGTAGCATGAAAGAATTGACGCCCCGAATCCATGAAAACGGTATCGACTATGTGTTGGTAGGCGATTATTATGTGCCGGATTTGAAACTGCCGGAGGAACACCGCCCCATCGGCAGATGGGGAAATCTCCACAAGGCATATCTGAAACAGTATCGTCCTGCCGTGTATTCCACTCTTGCGCTCTCCTGCAAACTGCATACTTACCTTGCTGATCTGAATGAACAGGCAACGGAAAGGTGCAATCTTATCATCGAGCAGATGATAAAAGCTGAGGGCGTTACCGAAGCTCTGAAAGCCACGGATCAGATGTCATGGGTGCAAGCCATGAACTCCATCCGCAACCGAGCCGAGGAAATCATAAAGGCAGAAATGATATACTGCTGATTTTCCAAGTCCAGACCCACAATTTCATAGCGCAAACAAAGCGACAGGCATTTCCTCGTGAAGTCCTTGTCGCTTTTTATTATTCAGCATCAAGGAGGGCTGTTATGACGAAGCTGACAAAATACGAAAAGGAAACAATCGTCCTGTTCAATGAGGGCGAAGATATGGCACACATCCAAACCTACAACGCCGGACTGAAAAAGCGACTGGCGGCGTTCTCCAAGAAGCATCCCCACCTTTGCCGTCTGGAAAGGTCATACGAGCAAGGCGGAGCGTCTTATGTTCTGGACAAGTCCCGGCTGTCCATCCGTCTGCAACCGCCGTACAGCGAGGAACGCAGGCGAAAAGCAAGTGAGAACGCCAAGCAAAACGGTTTTACCAGTCATAGCGGATAATGTAGCGTTTTGGGTTGATATGCGGTCAAAATGTCGGCTCTGCATCCGATGTTTTGACCTCAATTACACAAGGAAGCACTATCAATTCTGGATATATTCAATGATAGAAATTGTATTGCAGGAGTAAAATATGCATTATGAGCAGTGTGCAAACTGAAGATTTCCAAGTGCAGAAAAATATTCACGTTCACAAATATTAAATTTGCGATTTTGGTGGAAATCTTCATGGATATGTGCTATAATATTTTGGTAAGTTACAAGATATGGATACTGGATACGGAGGGTTTACCAATATGCACATCAGTTACAATAAACTCTGGAAAATGCTTATTGACAAAAATATGAAAAAGAGTGATTTGAAAGAAAAAGCCGGCATCAGTTCCGCTTCCCTTGCAAAGCTCGGAAAAGGAGACAACATTACCACGGATGTTCTGCTTCGTATCTGCGAGGTAATGGATTGCCGGATCGAAGATATTCTTGAAACAGTTCGAGACTAACCAATGCCAAAAAACTGATTAGGAGGGGTCGAAATGACCATATTAGGCAAGAAACAGATGTCGGAAGAAGACATCAAATTAAACTATATTACTCCAGTCATTCTTAATGGATGGAAGGGTCACGTTACGATGGAGACCAAGATCACAGATGGTCGGATAAATATTAAAGGAAATATGGTTGCCCGTAGCAAGGCAAAGTTTGCGGATTATTTGTTATACCTAAATGATGGCAAGCCAATCGCTGTTGTGGAAGCGAAAGACAATAATCATTCAGTATCGTATGGTCTTCAACAGGCAATTACCTATGCTCAAATGATGGATATTCCGTTTGCGTATTCATCAAACGGTGATGCATTTTATGAACATGATTTTCTGACTGGAAAAGAGAAACAAATACCTTTAGAACAGTTCCCGACGCAGGAAGAACTGTTTGAAAGGTTTTATGCGGAAGTAAACGGTGGTTTAGGTTATTCTGAAGCAGAAAAGAAGGTTGTTAATCAGCCTTATTATTCATCACAGAATACATATCCTCCGAGATATTATCAGAGGAATGCCGTAAACCGTACGGTCGAAGCAATTGCCAGAGGTCAGCAAAGGCTTCTTCTTGTTATGGCAACGGGCACCGGAAAAACATATACCGCATTTCAGATTGTTTACAGACTGCTTCGATCAGATATAAAGAAGAGAATCCTTTATCTTGCGGACAGGAATATTCTTGTGGACCAGAGTATTCTCCAGGATTTCGCTCCATTGGAAAAAACCATTTACAAGGTGGATTTCTCTGATAAGAATTGTTTGAAAAAGATTTCTTCCCATGAAGTGAATTTCGCACTGTATCATCAGATGGTGGGACAGAACGACGAGGAACATTTTAGGCAAATTCCAGCGGGATATTTTGATCTTATTATTGTGGACGAGTGCCATCGCGGAAGTGCTAAAGAAGATAGTAACTGGCGTAAAGTCCTTGAATATTTCAGCACGGCAACACAGATCGGTATGACTGCGACTCCGAAGGAAAGTGAGAAGATTTCCAACATTGATTACTTCGGAGATCCTGTTTACACTTACAGTCTGAAGCAAGGTATTGAGGATGGATTCCTTGCCCCGTTTAAGGTTATCAATGTAACACTTGATATTGGCGATGGGTGGAGACCTTACAAGGGACAGACAGACATCTTTGGTAACGAGATAGAAGACCGCATTTATAATAACCGTGACTTTGATTATCCGAACGGTGTTATCCTTGAAGACCGTATCAATGAGGTTGCCAACGAAATAACAGAGTATCTGAAGAGTACAGACAGGATGCAGAAGACCATTGTATTCTGTGCAACGGAGGATGCAGCTGAGCGTATGCGTATCGCTCTTGTGAACATGAATAATGATATGGTGACAGAAAACCCTGATTATATTGTCCGTATCACGGGTTCCGACACCTACGGAAAAAGTAAGCTGGATTATTTTATTTCTGTTTCATCTGAGTATCCGGTCATTGCAACGACATCGGAGCTGCTTTCAACAGGGGCAGACTGTAAGATGACCAAGTTTATCGTACTGGATAAATACATCGAGAGCATGACCACATTTAAGCAGATTATAGGTCGTGGAACCCGTATTCGTGAAAAGGAAGGAAAGACTCACTTTGCAGTCATGGACTTCCGAGGCGTTACAAAACTCTTTGCAGATCCCGAATGGGATGGACCGATTGAACAGGATGAACATTTCCGTCATGGCGGCACGGAACCTCATGTTAAACCTCCGTATTCAAAGAATCCTGATGATGTTATTCCGGTAGAGTCCGACAAGCTTGGTACACCGATAGTTGCTAAAGATGGATGTCGTGTAAAGATTATCAATAAAACGGTATCTGTTTATGATGCCAATGGAAGACTGCTTCGGCAGGAGGACATCATTGACTATACAAGAACCAACATCAAGGGTGAATATGCTTCCTTGTCAGACTTTATCCGTAAATGGAAAGCATCTGAAAAGAAAGAAGAAATAAGAAAAGCCCTTGCGGAAATGGGTATTGATCTGGAAGCACTTAAGAAAGACCAGAATATGGCAGATGTTGATGACTTTGATTTTATCTGCTATGTTGCATACGGTCAGAAGCCTCTAACAAGGGCTGAGAGAGCTAATAATGTTAAGAAAAGAGATTTCTTTTCCAAGTATTCCGGGGATGCTCGTGCAGTATTGGAAATACTTTTGGATAAGTATATGAATCAGGGAATAACCGAGCTGGAAGATATCAAAGTTCTATCTCTTGCGGATTTTGCCGACTTTGGAAAGCCTGCAAAAATTGTTAAGCTGTTTGGCGGTAAGGCGCAGTATGAAGCTGCGATTAAAGAACTTGAAGCGAACATTTATGAATTAGAGGTGAGTTAAGATGGCGATGCAGTCTGGGTTTATAAAAAGAATCCGTGATATTATGCGCATGGACGCAGGTATCAATGGTGATGCTCAGAGGATTGAGCAGATGGTATGGATGCTTTTCTTAAAAGTATACGATGCCAAAGAAGATGACTGGGAACTGAATGAGGATAACTACGAATCCATCATTCCCGAAGACCTCAGATGGAGGAATTGGGCAAAAGCAAACAGCAACGGTCACGCTATGACCGGGGACAAGCTGTTGAACTTTGTCAACAACACCTTGTTCCCTGTGCTGAAAGGCAATGATGTAAAAGACGGAGATGCAATTATCTACGAAGGAATCAAGGTTACACCCGATACCCCGATTAAGAAAGCAATCGTCAGATCAACCTTTGAAGATGCTAACAACTATATGAAGGACGGCGTCTATCTCCGACAGGTCATTGATGTCATAGATGAGATTGAATTTGATGACGTAAAGGAAAGCCATGCATTCGGTTTTGTTTACGAGGAAATCCTGAGAGAGCTTCAATCTGCCGGTTCCTCCGGTGAATTTTACACGCCGAGAGCCGTCACAGAGTTTATGGCTTTGATGATTAAACCACAGCTTGGCGAAAAGATGGCTGACTTTGCTTGCGGTACGGGTGGATTTATAACCGCATGGCTTGGGCAGCTCTCCAAGCAAGTGACGGATACTACCGCTCAGAAGCAGCTTGATGACAGCATTTATGGGATAGAGAAAAAACCTTTCCCATATCTGCTCTGCGTAACCAATATGCTGCTGCATGACATTGAAGTTCCCAACATCTATCACATGAACTCGTTGAAGCATAATCTGCTGGACTATACGGACGCGGATAAGTTCGACGTTATCTTGATGAACCCGCCTTATGGCGGACATGAGGACAAGTCCATTCAGGGCTTCTTCCCCGATGATCTGGCAAGCTCTGAGACTGCCGATCTGTTTATGTCAGTTATCCTGTACCGTTTGAAAAAGAACGGCAGAGCAGCCGTTGTCGTGCCGGATGGTTTCCTGTTCGGTCTGGACAATGCGAAAGTGAACATCAAGAAAAAGCTCATTGGCGAATTTAATCTGCACACCGTTGTCAGATTGCCCGGCTCTGTGTTCAGCCCTTATACTTCCATTACCACCAATCTGTTGTTCTTCGATAACACAAAGCCGACAACGGAAACCTGGTTCTACAGAGTAGATATTCCGTCCGACAGAAAGCACTTTTCCAAGACCAAGCCCATGGAGCTGAAGCACTTCGAGGATTGTATCGCTTGGTGGAATAACAGGAAAGAGATAGAACTGGAAGATGGACTTAAAGCTAAGAAGTATTCCTCAGATTTCCTTCTGAAGGATCAGGGTTGCAATATAGATCTCTGCGGTTATCCTTACGAAGAGGAGGAAGTGCTGGAGCCGCTTGATACTATTAGGAATTATCAGGAGAAGAGAACTACCCTCAATGCTGAAATAGATCATGTACTTGAACAGCTCGAAGCGCTCCTTCCGGGAGGTGGTACAGAATGACTCCTGAACAATTAAAAGCTAGCATTCTTCAGTACGCCATACAGGGGAAATTGGTAGAACAGAGACTGGAAGAAGGGACAGCCGAGGAGTTGTTTAATGAAATCCAGAATGAGAAGAATGTCTTAATCAAGGAAAAGAAAATAAAGAAAGAAAAACCTCTCGCACAGATTACAGAGGATGAGATTCCGTTTGATATTCCGGAAAATTGGAAATGGGTTAGAGTGGGGGAGTTAGGGGCATGGGCTTCAGGAGCCACACCTTCTCGAACGAATCCGCAATTTTACGGTGGTACTATTCCGTGGCTTAAAACCGGAGATTTAAATGACGGATATATTGAGGAGGTCCCTGAATATATAACAGAATTGGCGCTTGAAAAAACCTCAGTACGATTGAATCCTGAAGGTTCTGTATTGATGGCAATGTATGGTGCCACAATAGGTAAGCTTGGTATTCTAAACAAATCTATGACGACTAATCAAGCGTGTTGTGCCTGCATACCGTTTACTGGAGTGTTTAACAAATATCTATTCTATTTTTTGATGTCTCAAAGAGGTTCATATATTGGAATGGCGGAGGGCGGAGCGCAACCCAACATTTCAAAGGAAAAAATAGTTTCGTCTGTAATGCCGCTTCCCCCTCTCGAAGAGCAGCACCGTATTGTTGCCAAGATAGAGGAACTCCTTCCATATGTTGACCGCTATGCAGAAGCTTATGAGAAGCTGGAGCAGTTCAATGCTAAGTTCCCGGAGGATATGAAGAAATCCATTCTCCAATACGCCATTCAAGGCAAGCTTGTTGAGCAGAGACTGGAAGAAGGAACAGGCGAAGAACTGTACTGTCAAATTCAGACAGAAAAACAGCGACTAATTAAGACAGGCAAACTGAAAAAAACGAGAGCGTTGCCGACTATTACGGGCGAGGAAGTCCCTTATGATTTCCCAGCGTCATGGAAAGTCTGTTACATTGATGATATTGCGTTCGTTACTAAGTTGGCGGGATTTGAATATACGAAATATATATCAGACAATCTTGTGCCCACTGGAATACCTTTGTTCAAGGGCAAGAATGTTCAAAACGGGAAGTTGGTTCTTTCTTTTGAAAGCTATATCCCAGAAAGCGTATCTGATGAACTACCACGTAGCCAGATTACAAAGAAATGTTTGCTGACACCGTATGTAGGAACAATCGGAAATATCGCTGTGTTCGATGGATCATTCAAAGCTCACCTTGGTTCCAATGTGGGAAAAATCGAGTTGCTTAATTCTGATACCCAGACCTTTATTTTGGAGGAATATGTTTTATGGTATCTAAAGAGTACCTATGGGTATGCAGAATTGACGAAATATAAAAAAGCAACTGCCCAGGAAAGTATATCAATAGACGCAATACGAAATGTGGTCATCGCTATACCTCCGCTGGAAGAACAGCGCCGCATCGTTGCCAAACTGGAAGAAATCCTGCCGTTGTGTGAAAGATTGAAATGAGGTAAAAGAGAAAAATGGCAAACATTGTAAAACTATATGCTGCATATAAAGCCGGGTATTTGGGCAACAATATCCTTGATACATATTTTTCCTTTTTGGCGAATATGATTTATGAGGAACGATTAAACGTAGTGGAAGACGGTGTTATAGCGGACAAATTCAAGGAACGCTATACAATGGAACTTCCGTTACCTTTTATCAGACAGGTTTTGGGGGTTGGCGTGAAGAACGGGAGTTTTATCGAAGACCACGGCAAATACAGTGTGGTTACGAATGAGCTTGCCAAGTATCGTTTTAGCGAAACAGATTTTAACACTCTCTGGACTCAATTAATCAATGAATTCACAGAGTATTGCCAGGCGAAAGATATTGATATATCTTCGCTTAACACAAGTGCATTTGTGACGAACATTTTAGATGATTCCGATGAGAAAATATTGGCTGGTGAAAAAGTCGATGAGCCAGATGGTATGTCTCCGTCTGAATACGGGTGGTACAATTTTATCAAAGAGCAGGGCGAGTTGAAGACTGAATTGTATTCATTCGTTTCTGCCCTCTCGGCGTGTAATATTACAAAGCAGGCACTGTTCTATGCAGGAGAAGCCTCAGTAGACTATTCTGATCTGCATATTTACTTAGACTCTCCCATTGTCTTTGCACTGCTCGGAATGGATGATGTTTCAAGAACGGAGTCATATCAACAACTCGTTGCTGATATGTTGAGAGCAAAATGTAGTGTTCATGTGTTGGATCATAATTTCCATGAAGTGGATGGTATAATTGCAAGAGCTGCTGAATGGGCAACAAATCCTTCGTATGATTTGAGAAGGGCAAACAATGCAGCTCGCTTCTTCCATGATTCGCAGATGGAGGGACCTGAAATCTCGGAGTTTTGCGAAAATATTGAAGCGAAGCTGAACGAGTTAGGTGTAACCGTAAAAGAAACCAGCTATGATGTTTTTCAAAACGAGTTTCAAGAAGATGAAACCTGTTTATTTGATATGGTTAAAGATCGGTATAATGCTCATGGTTATGAACTGTCACAGGAAAAGCAAGATAGTATCCGAATTGATGTGCGATCAATCATCATAATCTATCGTGAACGTCAAGGACAAACGGCAACAAGATTACAGAAAGCTAAACATGTTATGCTGACATCAAATAACGCTATTGCCAATGTTAGCAAAAAATACGAGAGCAACCGAAGCATTCAGTCTGGACATATTCCCGCTTGCATATCAGCGGATTTGTTTGCCACAATTTTGTGGTTAGATAGTCCGATGCAGCTGTTGGAGTATCAAAAGAAAAAACTACTGGCTGATTGCTATGCCTTTTTGAAGCCAGATAAGGTTATGCTTGATAAGTATATTAAGTTGTTGGATGAAGCACGAAACGCGGATGCTATTGACGAAAAGAAGTTCTTATTTTTGCGCACACACAAAGTAGTTCTCGATTCCCTGATGGATGTAACCAAAGGGGATTATGCTCGTTTTAATTCTAACACTTATTTGGAAGTATATGATGATATACAAGAAAAAGCCCAAAAGAAGTACAAAGACGAAGCTGTTGCTCATACACAAACTCAGGAGAGATTAAAAAGACTTGAGAAGGCTTCTTCGGATGAAATTGAAACTTTGAAAGCTCGCATCTCAACCATGGAGGAGAATGAGAAAAAACGACAAGAAAGTGATTTTAACAAAAAGGTTTCTATATGGGGATGGGTTGCCACAGTTATACTTGCAGGTATTCCATATCTTCTTTTAGTAGTCGGTATAGAAATTGTTAAAACTCAGTTTTCCAATATTTCTTGGCAATCTGCTTACGGAATAGCGGGAACGGTTATTGCAACGGCTATTGCTGGTATTCTTTTTGCTAAGGGAAAGAAATGGTGTTTTGAAAAAGTACGGACTAAACTAAAAAAGTAAATCCGGGGAAAACTGATTGGTTATTTTTGTCCCAAGGGCGATCAACCGTAAAAAGTTGGTCGCTTTTGTTTTGCCCATTATTACGAAAGGAGTTGACCCGATGCCCTATGAAAAACTGGAAAAGCTGAAACACGAACAGTATGTTGCGGAGCGAAAGCTGACCGCAGCCAGGCACAAGCAAAAGCGACTGGAAAGCGAAGTCAAAAGACTGAACAGAAGCGAGAGAACACACCGCCTTTGCACCCGTGCCGGAATGTTGGAAACCTTTTTGAGAGAGCCGACCGTTCTGACCGATGATGATGTGATGGAGCTTTTGACTTTCATCTTCCGCAGCGAAGCGGTTCAAAAGAAGCTGAATCTGCTGATTGAAAACCGAAAGACAACGGAGCAACCGAACGGGAGCTAAAAACCCTGTTTTGAAACAGGGCGCAATTATACACCACCTAAAGATGGTGATTGCGTTCTGCCGAAAGCCCCTTGCAGGGAGCCTGATGATTTCCGCAAAGGTTCTTTGCTCCCATCATCCAGAGGAAGCTACACTTCCCCTGCGCTGTCTTGCGACAGCTACCCCTTTGTGGACTTGCCGCCGATGAGCGATTGCAGGCAATCATTCACCGTCAGCAAGTTTATATTTTCACCCCGACCGTGCTGAAAAGTATCGGTCATTTTTTATTGCACCGAGAAAGGAGGTTCAAACAAAATGCCAGTACCACATCTGAACATAAAAATCGTTCAGAGAAGCAAGGGCAATTCCGCAGTTGCCGGAGCCGCCTACCAAGCCGGAGAAAAACTGTTTTCCGAGTATGACCAGAAAACGAAAAACTACCTCTACAAAAAGGAAGTGGTTTACACGGAAATCATGCTTCCGACCAATGCCCCACCCGAATATGCAGACCGGGCAACACTCTGGAACTCTGCCGAGGAAGTGGAGAAGCAATGGAACTCACAGCTTGCAAGGCGGTTCGTTGTTGCCCTGCCGAGAGAAGTGCCGCTTGAAATGTGTTCGCAGATGATGCAGGAATACTGCCGGGAGCAATTTGTGTCAAAGGGTATGTGCTGTGATTTTGCAATTCACGATCCAGACCCTCCGGGACACAATCCCCATTGTCACATCATGCTGACAATGCGAGCCATTGACGAAAACGGAAAATGGCTCCCAAAGACCCGAAAGGTTTATGACCTTGACGAGAACGGCGAGCGTATCAAACTTAGCTCCGGCAGATGGAAAAGCCACAAGGAAGATACCGTTGACTGGAACGAACAGTATCACGCCGAGGAATGGCGGCACGGATGGGAAGTCATTCAGAATAAATATCTGGAGCTTTCCGGAAGTGCCGAGCGTGTGGATATGCGTTCTTACGAAAGACAGGGAGTTGATATTATCCCGACTGTTCATTTGGGAGCCGCCGTTTCTGCTCTGGAACGCAAGGGCATTGAAACCAACTTCGGCAATCTCAACCGGGATATTAAAGCCGCTAACCGCATGATGAACGCCATACGAAGTACCATCAAAAATCTGCGAAACTGGATTGCGGATATTATGGCAGCTACAAAAGAAGCCTTTGCGGAAATGGAAGCCGGAAAGAAAAATGCTTCTCCCGGTCTCTCCGAGCTTCTCCATGAATATATGAATCTGCGAAAGGCAGAGCGTGTCGAATGGTCGAGATACGGACAGCAGAAAGGAGCGGTCGATGATTTGAAAGCTGTCTCCAAAGCTCTGAACCATTTACAGAAACACGGGCTTTTCACTCTGGAAGATTTGGACACCGCCCTGCAAGGCATGAACGAAAGAGCCGGAGCTATCAATGCCGAAATGAAAAAAGCATCTGCCCGGATGAAAGTCATTACCGGCATACAAAAAGCTGTGGCAGACTGCCGGACACACAAGGCAATCCATGACAGGTATTTGAAAATCGGCTGGAAAATCCGACAGGCTGCTTATGCGGAAAGCCACAAGGACGAGCTGGACAGCTTCAACAAGGCGTTCCGCTATCTCAAAAAGCAAGGCGTCGATTTGAATGTAAATCTGGATGCCCTGCAAACGGAATATGACAGGCTGCAAGCAAGGCACACCGAGCTTGCCGGACAGCTTACTGCCGTCAAAGAGGAATTGCAGCCGCTGAAAGATATTCGCTACCGGGTCGGCAAAGTCCTCACGCCGGAACAGTCCGAAGCTCACAAAAAGCCAGAACCGAAGCACTCAATCAGAGAGCTTTTGGAGTATGAGCGGACAGAGAGCAAAAAGAAACAGAAACAGGAGCAGAAAGCTCCCCAACACAAAAAACAGGATATGGAACTCTAACAGGCACTTGCCGTTTTCTCTGCGAAAATGACGAGTGCCTTTTTTGTTTCCAGCGCAAAAGGAAAAGACACCCGGCAATAAACCGAGCGTCTTATTCCTACTTCCCGAACAGATCGCTGTGCGTTCCTGTTCGGGATAATGTCAGTACCAGTAAATCATTCTCAATCCGATAGACCAACAACCAATCCGGCTGAATGTGGCACTCACGATGCCCGACCCAGTTTCCGGTCAAAGCGTGGTCTTTGTTTTTCTCTGGAAGCTGTTCGCCGCTTGCCAGTTTACGAATGACGTCATCAAGAAGGTCAATGTCCAAGTGACGCTTCATTGCCAGCTTGTAGTCTTTCTTAAATTGATTTGTCCAAACGATGTCCAAATGCTTACTCATTCTTTCAACACCCTCAGTGCTTCTTCTACATCAGAGTAGCGTTTTACAGACGGATCGCGGGCAATGCGCTCTGCTTCCAACATTGCCGCCATAGTCTCCTTGTTCGGCTGCTCCATGCGAACATCAAAAGGAAAACCGCCGACACGGAGCGACTGGCGAAGAAACACATTGATAGCGGTGGTAAGGTTGATGCCCAACTCACCATACATCGCTTCGCACTGTTTCTTAATATCGCTGTCCATACGGACGCTGAAATTAGTTGTGGTAGCCATGAATATCAACTCCTTTCCTTGCTACTGCACTTATATTATACGCATATTGCAATGCGTAGTCAACCTATCAGACGGGAAATTCACAAAAAAGTTAAAAAGAATTTTTGGAGGAACTGCTTATTGAACGTATTTGAAGCAATAAAAGGCAATGTTACCACCCGACAGGCGGCAGAAATGTATGGCATCCGGGTCAACCGTTACGGCATGGCAGTCTGCCCATTCCACAATGACAAAAATCCGAGCATGAAAGTAGATAAGCGTTTCCATTGTTTCGCTTGCCAGGCGGACGGAGATGCGGTTGATTTTGTTTCACGGCTGTTTGGACTGCCCAGCAAGGAAGCCGCCATGAAATTAGCGGATGATTTTGGTATCTGCTACGACAGCAGGCAGAAGCCATCCGTCAGAGCAAAGATAAGAGAACCTACCCCGGAGCAGAGATACCAGCAGGAAGAAAACCGATGCTACAGGGTGCTGACCGATTACTTCCATTCTCTCCGAGCGTGGAAACAGCAGTACGCACCGAAGCAGCCGGAGGATGAATGGCATCCCCTGTTCGTGGAAGCCCTGCAAAGAGAAAGCTATATCGAATTTCTGCTTGATGTTCTCCTGTATGGCACTCCCGAAGAAAAGAAAGCTCTGGTTGCTGAGCAAAGAAAAGAGGTGATGAAACTTGAACAGCGATTTGGAGAACACACAGCCAAGCATGACCGTGGAAGAAGTCAGAGGAACTCTGGATTTGACCGATAACGGCGCAATCAAGAACAGCATAAGAAACTGCCTGACGGTTTTTCAGAACGACCCACATCTGCAAGGCGTAGTCAGATACAACATTCTCACGGAGCGTATCGACCTTGTGAAGCCCCTCTGGTGGAGCAAGCAGACGGCGACCTTGAATGAGACGGATTTGAATTATCTGATGCTCTATCTGGAAGATCAGTACGCATTGACCAGCGAGAAGAAAATCCAGAAAGCCATTTCCATTGTCGCTGACTGCAATAAGTACCATCCCATCCGTGACTATCTGAACAGTCTGAAATGGGACGGCACTGAACGCATCCGCTATGCTCTGACCCGTTTCCTCGGTGCCGAGGACAACGAGTACACCTATCAATGCTTGCGGCTGTTCATGTTGGGAGCTATCAGAAGGGTGTTCAAGCCCGGATGCAAATTTGAAGTCATGCTTTGCCTTGTCGGTGGGCAAGGGGCAGGAAAGTCCACTTTCTTCCGACTGCTTGCGGTCAAGGACGAATGGTTTTCCGATGACTTAAAGAAGATTGACGATGACAATGTTTACCGAAAGATGCAGGGGCATTGGATAATCGAAATGTCGGAAATGATTGCCACAGCCAATGCCAGGAGCATTGAGGAAATCAAGTCCTTTATCAGCAGGGCGAAAGAAACCTATAAAGTGCCGTATGAAACCCACCCGGCAGACAGACTGCGGCAATGCGTATTTGGCGGTTCGTCAAACACAATGGACTTTCTTCCCCTTGACCGAAGCGGCAATCGCAGGTTCCTGCCCATCATGGTACACCCGGAGAACGCAAAGATTCACATTCTGGAAGATGAAGCTGCATCCAGAGCTTTCATTGACCTTATGTGGGCAGAAGCCATGTTCTTCTATCACAATTTCCCTGTCAGGCTGACCTTATCAAAGGCAATGAACGCTGAATTGAAGGAGCTGCAAAAGCAATTCATGCCGGAGGACACAAAGGCAGGACTGATACAGTCTTTCCTTGATAATTACAACGGCGCACAGGTCTGCTCCAAGCTGATCTATGCAGAAGCTCTGAACCATCCCTTTGACGAGCCGAAGCAATGGGAAATCCGGGAAATCAACGAGATAATGAACAACAGCATTGAGGGATGGACACCGTTTTCAAATCCCCGTATATTTGCCAAGTACGGCAGACAGCGAGGATGGGAACGCCCCTCACCGTCCGGCAACGAGCTTTCGGCAACAGGCTCTGATATGCTTGACGGTTTTCGTGAACTGACCGAGGAAGAAGCCCGACAGATGGAGCTTCCATTCTGAAAAGCTGACCGTGTTGCCGAGCCGGTTGCCACTCCGTTGCCGACCCCGTTGCAGAGTAAATCACTTAAAACCCCTTTATTTACAAGGACTTTTCTTCTCTGACAACGAAAGCAACGGAGAAATCAAAGAAAAAATCAAAAATAGTATAAGAGCCAGACAGGACTATGTTCAAGGTTTTTTGAAGCCCGTTGCCGGACTTCGTTGCCGAGCCTCACACCCTGTCTGGCTTTTTCCGTTTCAAGGAGGTATTCAATGGAAAAAACAAAGAACACAGCACCCACAACCACCGAGCAAACCGCACCCGTCATAGTCAGAAAGATTGGAAAGACCACTTACACGGTGGGCATCCATTTCAGCCGGACGAGCAAGGAAACAATGGACGATAAGGTATTGCGCCTAATCAGGAACGATATTCGCAATACCGCCCATTGATGTGAAAGGCAGCGTCAAGGCAGGAAATGTGCCGTATCTAAAGCTTTTTCAAATAAATTGCACATTCTGTCTTGACGAAATGCTTCCGAAGGGCAGTATCGTCATTGAGTGCGGAAACGCTCTTTTGAAGAATGGCTATAATATCAAGATTTTCAACACTATCAATTTCAAGAAGTCCATGCACTATAATCCTTTCGCCTATATTCATAGCGAAAAGGATATTCTGAAGCTGGTGACAACGCTGATCGCTAACACCAAGGGTGACGGCAAAGCCGGTGATGAGTTCTGGACGAAAGCAGAAACGCTTCTGTATTGTGCCTTGATTGGCTACATCCACTACGAAGCACCTGTCGAGGAACAGAACTTCTCTACACTGATTGAATTTCTGAACGCCATGGAAGTCCGAGAGGATGATGAGGAATTCCAGAACCCCGTTGACCTGATGTTTGAAGCACTTGAGAAGAAAAAGCCCAATCACTTTGCAGTCCGTCAGTACAAGAAGTACAAGCTGGCTGCGGGCAAAACCGCAAAATCCATCCTGATTTCCTGCGGCGCTCGTCTGGCTCCGTTTGATATTCAGGAGGTTCGTGATATTACTGCCTATGACGAATTGCAGTTGGATACCTTGGGCGACAAGAAAACGGCACTGTTCCTCATTATGTCGGATACAGATGCAACCTTCAATTTCCTCATTTCCATGATTTACACACAGCTGTTCAATCTCCTGTGTGAGAAAGCGGATGATGTGTACGGCGGCAGACTGCCTGTTCATGTACGCTGCCTGATTGACGAAGCTGCCAACATCGGCCAGATTCCCAATCTGGAAAAGCTGGTGGCAACTATCCGAAGTCGTGAGATCTCAGCCTGTCTGGTTCTCCAGGCACAGTCCCAGCTGAAAGCAATCTACAAGGACAATGCTGATACCATCATTGGCAATATGGATTCGAGGATATTCCTTGGTGGCTCTGAGCCAACTACCCTGAAAGAGTTGAATCAGGCTCTTGGCAAGGAGACCATCGACACCTACAACACATCGGATACACGAGGTAACAGCCCTTCTTACGGTACGAACTATCAGAAGTTGGGCAAAGACCTTGCATCTGTGGATGAATTGGCTGTCTTGGATGGCGGCAAGTGTATTCTTCAGCTGCGTGGCGTCAGACCGTTCATGTCCGACAAGTACGATCTGACCCAGCATCCGAACTACAAGTACACCTCTGACTATGATAAAAAGAATGAGTTCAACATTGAGCAATTTCTCAGCCGTAGGTTGAAGCTGAAAGCCAATGATGAATTTGAAGTAGTCGAGTCTGAGTAAAGGAGTGATGGCCTATGAATGACCTGAAAGTCGTATCTGCCATGGTAAAAAGCATTCTTGCAGAGGATACCCAGGCGAGAAACGATGATAATGTTTTGTATCTCAAGGTCTTACAGATTGTTTCCAACAGGAACAGCATTGATTTGCAGTCAATGACGGTTCCTGTTTTTCTTTTGAAAATGAAAGAATACGGCTTGCCCGGATTTGAAACCGTCCGTCGTAGCCGCCAGAAAGTTCAGGCGGACAATCCTGATCTTGCCGGTAATGCTGCGGTAAGACGCAAGAGAGCCAAACAAGAAAGCGTTTATCGGGAGTTTGCAACCAGCAAGGTGTGATGATCTTCCGTAACGACAGCAACTATGAAAGGTGGTGGTGATATATATGATTGTCTGATTCACACACTCAAAAACCAATATCCGACCAAAGCCCTCCGTCCGGTTCGCCGGGATGACACGGAGGGCTTTTTCTATTCCAAAAATAAAAAACAAATTCAAGGAGGAAATTTATTATGGCATTTTTCAACAGCGCAGTAGGCGTTCTTCAGACTCTGGTGGTGGCTCTGGGTGCAGGTCTCGGTATCTGGGGTGCAATCAATCTTCTGGAAGGTTACGGCAATGATAACCCTGGTGCCAAGTCCCAGGGCATGAAGCAGCTGATGGCAGGCGGTGGTGTCGCCCTGATCGGCATTACCCTCGTCCCTCTGCTCAGCGGCCTGTTCGGTTAATCCGACATCTGAGTAATAACCCATAAACCCATCATGGGCGGGTGGCTTGGTGCTGCCCGCCCTTCATTCATTCAAATTCAAGGAGGAAATTTATTATGGCATTCTTTAACAGCGCAGTTGGTGTTCTTCAGACTCTCGTTATCGCTCTGGGCGCAGGTCTCGGTATCTGGGGCGCAATCAATCTTCTGGAAGGTTACGGCAACGACAACCCTGGTGCAAAGTCTCAGGGCATGAAGCAGCTGATGGCAGGCGGCGGTGTCGCCCTCATCGGTACGACCCTCGTCCCTCTGCTCACTGGTCTGTTCGGTTAATCAGGCAAGGAGGTAATCGCCTTTGGACAGCATTCTCCAACAGATAACAGATTGGCTGAAAGAGATGCTCGTTGAAGCCATCATGGGTAATCTGTCGGGGCTGTTTGATTCCGTCAACAATCAGGTTGGCGAGATTGCATCCGATGTTGGCATGACCCCGGCGAACTTTTCGCCTGGGGTCTTTGCCATGATTAGAAACATCTCCGAAAATGTGATTATCCCAATCGCAGGCTTGATCCTGACGTTCATTGTCTGCCACGAGCTGATTCAGCTGATTATCGACCACAATAACCTTGCGAACTTTGAGACATGGATCTTCTTCAAATGGGTATTCAAGACCTTTGTTGCAGTCATGCTCATCACAAACACATTCAATATCACCATGGCGGTATTCGATGTGTCACAGCACGTCGTCAACGCCAGTGCAGGCATCATATCGGGTAGCACAGCCGTAGATGCTTCTGCCTTGGAAACAATGGAAGAAACGCTTAATGCGATGGAACTTGGACCGCTGTTGGGACTGTTCCTGCAATCCTTTATCGTGCAGGTTACAATGTCCATCCTGTCGGTGGTGATCTTCGTCATCGTCTATGGTCGTATGGTGGAAATCTACCTGATGACCAGCCTTGCACCGATTCCGTTCTCCACCTTTGGCAATAGAGAGCAGAGCCAGATCGGACAGAACTATCTGCGCTCCCTGTTTGCACTTGGTTTCCAGGGCTTCTTAATTATCATCTGTGTTGGCATATACGCTGTTTTGGTTCAGTCTGTGGCGTTCTCGGAGGATATTATCGCATCCATCTGGGGCGTAATGGGTTACACAGTCCTTCTGTGTTTCACTCTGTTCAAGACTGGCACTCTGGCAAAGAGCGTATTCAGCGCCCACTAAGAGAAAGGAGGGCTTGGTATGGCCGCTTATATCCCTGTCCCTCGTGACCTTACGAGGGTGAAAACCAAAGTGTTTTTCAATCTGACCAAACGACAGCTGATCTGCTTCAGTGCGGCGGCACTCATCGGAGTGCCGTCTTTCTTTTTGCTCAAAAGCACGGGCAATGTCAGCTTGGCGTCCCTGGGCATGATCGTCATCATGCTGCCGATGTTCTTTCTGGCAATGTATGAAAAAGACGGTCAGCCTTTGGAGGTCATCGCAAAACACTTCATTGAGTCGAAATTCATTCGACCGAAAATTCGTCCCTACAAGACGGACAACTACTACGTCGCCCTGATGCGACAGCAGCAACTTGAAAAGGAGGTAAATGCGATTGTTTTCCAAGAAGAAAAAGCAGGCACGAGACGTAAAGATGCCCGCAAATCTCACAAGAACACAGCAGAAGCAGATTAAGGCTGTTGTGGATCGAGCTAAGAAAGACAATGGCGTACCGCAGACCGCACAGCAGTCCATTCCTTTCCAGAGAATGTTTCCCGATGGGGTCTGCCGAGTGACTGACAACTACTACACCAAAACAATTCAGTTCCAGGACATCAACTATCAGCTGGCACAGCAGGAAGATAAGACTGCGATCTTCGATGAGTGGTGCAGCTTCCTGAACTTTTTCGATAGCTCCATCCATTTTGAACTGTCCTTTATGAATATGGGTACCGATGCAGAGAGCTTTGAAAAGAGCATCCGTATTCCTTATCGTAAGGACGACTTTAACCAGATTCGTGCCGAGTACAGTCAGATGCTGAGAAAGCAGCTGGCGCAGGGCAACAACGGTCTGACAAAGACCAAATTCCTGACTTTCGGCATCGAAGCAGATTCTATGAAGCAGGCAAAGCCGAGATTGAACCATATTGAGAATGATTTGCTCAATAACTTCCGTCGCCTGGGTGTTGTGGCTCATACGCTCAACGGTAAGGAACGACTGCATTTGATGCACTCCATGTTCCACATGGGTGACAATGATAAGTTCGTTTTTGACTGGAAGTGGCTGGTCAATTCAGGCTTGTCCGTTAAGGACTTTATTGCACCGACTTCTTTTGCGTTTAAGGGAAGCCGCACTTTCCAGATGGGCAGTCTTTATGGCGCAATGTCCTATTTGGCGATTACCGCATCTGACCTGAGTGACCGTATGTTGGCTGACTTCCTTGATATGGAGTCCTCTCAGATCGTGACCATGCACATCCAGTCTGTTGACCAGACTGCCGCAATCAAAACCATCAAGCATACCATCACAGAGCTTGACCGTTCCAAGATTGAGGAGCAAAAAAAGGCTGTACGCTCCGGTTACGACATGGATATTATTCCTTCGGACTTGGCGACCTACGGTAAGGATGCAAAAGCACTTCTGAAGGAATTGCAGAGCCAGAACGAGCGAATGTTTATGATGACCATGCTTGTGATGAACACAGGCAGGACGGAACAGGAGCTTGAAACCAACGTGTTCCAGGCACAGAGCCTTGCTCAGAAGCACAACTGTAATCTGCGCCGTTTGGACTTCCAGCAAGAAAATGCTCTGATGAGCAGCCTGCCTTTGGCTTACAACCAGATCGACATTCACCGTGGTCTGACTACCAGTTCCACGGCCATTTTTGTGCCGTTTACGACTCAGGAACTGTTCCAGACCGGTGAAGAAGCCCTGTATTATGGTCTGAACGCACTGTCAAACAATCTCATTATGGTGGACAGAAAGAAGCTGAAGAACCCGAACGGTCTGATACTCGGTACTCCCGGTTCCGGTAAGTCTTTCTCCGCAAAGAGAGAGATTACCAATGCGTTCCTGGTTACGGACGATGATGTTATCATCTGCGACCCTGAATCCGAGTATTCCCCTCTGGTGAATAAGCTCAACGGTCAGTGTATTGTAATCAGCCCGTCCAGTTCGCAGTATATCAACCCTATGGACATCAACGCAAACTACTCTGAGGAAGATAACCCCGTGGCTCTGAAAGCCGATTTTATACTTTCTCTGTGCGAGTTGATCGTAGGTGGAAAGGATGGCTTGCAGCCTGTCGAAAAGACAGTCATTGACCGTTGTGTTCATCAGATCTAAGGAGGCATTAACTGGACTATTTTTGCTCACACTTATATTAATATTTTTATTTTCTCCTTTAAACAAAGTCTCTGTCCGAGATAAGTGTTGGTATGCATAACTGACCTGTTTATTCATTT
>Ga0256405_10004284_pt1 | contig 27115 bp, 27 predicted proteins | sample RumenRJG_02DNA_FD_189096 | JGI IMG/M metagenome (GOLD analysis project Ga0256405, IMG submission 189096) | Bovine rumen microbial communities from Lethbridge, Alberta, Canada - RJG_02 | ecosystem: Host-associated > Mammals > Digestive system > Stomach > Rumen | place: Canada: Alberta... | reverse complement strand
ATACATAGTAAGAAATTTTTTTATTCTAATTTTGGTGCAAAGGTACAACTTTTTCCGGGCATTCTAAATTCCATCGACCACAAAATGCATCCCAATTACGCGCGTAAAACTCAATGGCGAGATTACGATGGTGTTTCTGCGCTTACGCGCAGATGATGCCTGTAGGACTTACAGATTGTTCTTTCATAACCGAAAGGGTTTGTGCTTGGCTTTGTCAGTGAAGGCGCCTTCTACACAGCTGCAAACCTGTCAAAACCTTGCGGTTAATAAATATAAACAGCGCCTCCCTTTCGAAAGACGCTGCAAAATTACTGCAAATTTTGACAAGTTATCGGAACTGAGTTCCACTTTTTGAGGAGACCGTACGATTTTTCGGATTTGTCGCTCATCAATACCGAAAATCTTCTCTAAAAATACACAAATCCGTCAATATAGCCGTTTTTCTCGTGCTTTACAGCACTCGATTAAAATTTGCCGCAAAGGAACTACATTTTTTTCAAATACACAAGAAAAATCACAAAATTTTTTATATTTTTTCAAATAGAGTTGAAAAAAACAGAATAATCGCCAAATTTCTATATTTTGGAATCAAAATATAAAAAAAGAGAGGAAAAGCCGTCAGCATGACGGCGGAACTACCAAGAAGAAAAAGGAAAGAAGGCTACGGGTAGCGCAAGGGTAGCGGAGAGGAAATAAAAAATCCGCCAGCTTGGCGGATTCTCTATTAAGGCGCTACGCGGTTGATGTCGCGGAGGAACATCGAACATTCCTTGACGTTGGCGATGCCGAGGAAGCAGGCAGTGATGCGCTCCAAGCCGATAGCAAAACCACCATGAGACGGCATGCCCCCTCACGGCGGCTTCGACATTGTTGATCTCGTAGTCCACGTGCTTGGATTGCACGTAGTCTCCGGCGACATTGATAATGGTTTTAGCGTTGTCTTCCATAGTTATTAATCTCCGCATATTTGCGGTGAATAAGTTGTTTTTTCTCCGCAAAGCTCTTTAATCTTTGGTTGTTTGTACGCCGATGGCTCCGGGTTGGACATTGTCTATATGGGCACCAACATGCTTGTCTCCTGCGATGTAATCGCCTTGGACATTGAAATTTTGGATATTGTCCCTTATACCCAGTTTAGCCTCTTCTTTTTTGAGCTTCTTGATTTTGTTCTTTAGGTATTCGATGAAGACATTTATCATATCCAAGACTTTCTGTTTGCCCGGATACCACATTGCATTATATGCAGCGGAACCTCGGAAGTCTTCGAGCATATTCTCACGATTGACATGCTGCGATTCCTCATCAAACAGATATTCCAAACATTCCAACTCCTCCGCATCGCCACAATGAGTTAAGTCTTGCTCAATAATATCTTTGATATCTATCGTTCGTAATCGGATATATTCTTCGAAACATGCTTTGAGAAGTTTGGGCTCAAAGTCTGCTAAAGCCGGTATATCTCTATAATCCTCTTCTCCGCTGAGAATCAGATGCCTGAATCCCTCGGCTATATAAAGGTTCTTTGCGAAATCAATGATGTTGTCCATGCTGATCTGACCTATATTGCGACTTGCCCGAAGAACCAATGTGAGCATATATTGTTTTCTATCGCCTTGTGAGGCTTGATACATCTCTTCTGCGATGGCAACCATGAATTTCGGATCAACCATCTCTTTGCAAAGAATGTGCGCCAAATCGTTCATGTGTTTCTTCTCGTCTGTCCACCAATGGCGATGCCCAATGTCATTTCTTGTGTTATATTGTAAGGAACCTTGATATACATAAATAAGGCAGTCGCAATCTTTGAGAAAATCACTGGCTTGGAATAAATCTTCAAAACATTTGGTTGCAATTTCTTGCATCTTGTGCAGAATGTCTATGCGAGTATTGATATCATCATTCTCTCCTTATAATCCCCATAGCCAAATGACATTAGGGAATTTAGTGGGCATGATATTGATTAGTTTGAGAACGGTTTTTATCTGTAGCTCCCAATCAATATCAGTATAGGCGATTTTACCGGCATTGATATCTTGTACATTCTGTATGACATCAGGCATGTTGTTATTCGATTTAGGTTGAGGAGTTAGTGATGTTGTTTGCGCTTTCTTCTGCTTTATTGCCTCTACATCGCTATAATAATTATCAATCAAAACGATACTGTCATTCACAGCCTTCACTATACTTGTGTTCTTAATCATACTAAGCATCTTATCATGACCTCCCATGTCTTTCCATAGTGGGTCTGCATGATAAAAGTAATAAGCTATGACACACATTCGTCCCCATATCATGTCTGTAAATGATACGAGATAACGTTGTCCTTTGACAGAAACATGGACAGATCTTCCCTGATTTGCGTCACGAATTTTAGAATATGCTTCAATAATTCGACCAATTATATCATCATCGTCGTCGTTGTAGATGATATTCGATAAAACGAAGAAGGAAACGGTCCCCTCATCATCAATATCCGTGTCGCTAGTATTTAGCCAAGGGGATTTATCTAAGGCAATCGAATAGATTCTCTGGTATTATGAAGGGTCTAAAAGTTGATCCATAAGCCATCATTTGTTAAAATATTTTATGCGTCATACATCCTATAAAATCATCATGAGATTATGATATACTCATTTTTAAGGCTTGCCCGACATGTAAATCGTGCTCAATTTTAAACAACAAGCATATCAACATCATTATAGATGTAATATATACGTTTCTGTCTTTAGCATTTGCAGTTGGATTACCATGAAGATACTTATTCCTATATGCAAGAGCATTGGAAAAGCGCTCATTAATAAAGACAAAGCTGAACAAGTCCTGCTCTGAATGACTCAGCAAAGTGCTCTCCGAGTAGAGATAACCTTTGTCAATATAATCATCTATAATGGCTCTTATTCCTTCGCTATAATTCCAATACAAGCAAACATCACATTTATATAAATCATACAGCGCCCCCATCAGTTTAGGGTTGTCTATACTCAATGCTCCATCATTACTTTTCGATAAATAATGATTGTCTATTAGCCAATCGATTTCCGATTTCTGATAATTCTCATAATTGCTGTAGCATACTTTCTCTTTGCGCAGTAATTGGTACAGCGAATTATACCTCTTCTCCTTGTATGGTTCTACATAGTATAGAAGAGATTGATCTGAAAAGAAGTCATATAGTACGCGTGACAAAACATTTGAATTAGCATCAGCAAGATAAATATATTTCTTTGGGACTAAACTACTGCAATCAGTCATCTTAATCGCATCTGTCAATTCGAATACTTGCGGATCAATTTCTCCTTCTTTAACATAGAGATTGTATTGTCTGGCTATAGACTCTATTTCCGGAATAATCGTTCTGATCTTTTCCAGATATGCCAAATCATGTCCGGGAATATTCAATTTCAGTCCCTTATAATTGTATTGCCGTAAAAGTTCTTCGTTATAAAATTGCTGCAAAACATCTTCAATATATTCACCTTTGTTCTCCAATGTTTGCATGTATGCGGCTGTCTGCATTATGGCTGTTCTAAATGCAAATTTAAATAGAAAAGTAATTGGGAATTCATTCTCAGCACGTATTCCTATAATATCGAACAAAGATGTCTCTTCATGAGGATGACGGACAAAGGAGATAAGTGCATGTTTGTCTAAAAATTCAAACAAAGAAAGGAAATTTTCCAAATGTTTTATACCTTTGCAAGAGTGAATATACTCTTCACTATAAATATATTCAAGTATGAAAGGATTAGCAGATGACTTTATCTGTACAGGCGGAATACCCTTTTCTCCACTTATTTGTACGTTTATTCCATATTGTACACCAGTATTGTTGTCTTTAAAGAAATCATCTGTAATCTTAGCGGCTACCGTTTCTGCCTTGATACGTACTTTAGGACTCACTATCAAGTTCTTTTTATCCCGTTGAGTAATCTGAGAAATCAATTGAAGATAATTCGGATTCGGGTCTTTTGAGTCTATGTATCTTTCAAGTATTTGTTCTTTGTCTGATATGGTTAAGCCATGGGGTATGAATATGGCCTTTTTGTTGCGAGAGTCATTTTTCTTAATATATACGGACAATAAAATCTCTGCGGTTTCCGGATGTGATTTAAAATACTGTACGAAAACAGTATCATAATGTTCCACTAATCCTTTATTGTGCAGGATTAAGTTTATCGTGCCCTCATGATTTTCTAAAATAGCAGATAAAACGTCATCGGTAAGAATCGGCCATATTTTAAATTTATTGATAATCTCCCAGAACGCAGACCGATAAGGAAATTCCAAATGAGCATATATTTCCGATACCTTCTCAATAGGAATTTGAATAAAAAACCGGCATACTTCACTCTGGATTGATTTGGATTTTTGCTTAAAATCGTCAATATCCGTTTCCGACCAAGATTTGGAATATAAGCCATTATCAATAAACAATGACGCTTGATATAGTTCAATGACATCATTGATATCTTTAACGACATTGCTGCAGTTAAAGTTTCTAAGAGTAGACTCTACCTGTGGCATGTGATCCAAGATGGAGCCATCGCAATTAGAATAATATGTAATACGTCCTGACATTATTATTCACATACTAAACACCTAATTGTGCAGTTAGTTTATCCCTTAATCTTGTATTGTGATCTTGAAGTACATCTAATAGATTGTCTGTATTTGGGATTCCATATAGAGCGCAATATTCATTATATATATCATATATGGAATTATATATTTTCTCTTCTGGAAAGTCATTATGAATGCCAGCTTCTATAATCTTTTTTACGCTACAATTTATGAAATAGGAAATGTGATAATTTCCTTCAATCAATAATATAGGCAATTCCTTATTCCCTCTAATATTAATGCATACAGTTACAGGTGTTCCATCTGGTTTAACTAATTCTAAACCTATACCATGGTTAACAGGAACTATAACTCTGTTTTTGACTATATCATCGAGTTTATTGAGTACCTTCATTATTTGCAGAATCTCTTCTTTGTAAATGGGAGATTCTATATCATAATGAGAAACTGTATTTAAGATATTGTCTTTATATATTTTAAGATTTTTGTACTTTTGGAAATCTAATCCCTCTTTTTCACAATACCTTGATAAATTAGCAATACGATCGTTTAGATTCAATGTGCTAGTTTGATGCGTACGAGAGTCTATGCCCTTTTTTAGTGTATCTGGATACAACTTTTCCAATATCTCTTCACACCATTTTCTTAGCTTTTGACCACATGCAGGATAATCATGTATGGTGTAATACTCCATCATCGAAAAAGGCATATCTTTATTTTCAATAAATTTAGGATATGGAATACATGGCTGATAGTTGTTCTCTTCATCTATATCGTGCATGTACAAACCTCCTATTAGCCATTCTCCTCTTTTTTTGTCCAATTCTATCCTTTTTTTAAAAGTAGAATACAAAAGCCTATCATGTGTAAACAAATATATCTTATACTTGTCAGAAATTGACATTAAGAAATTTACGACCTTTGTTCGATTACTCATATCAAGACTGATGAGCATATCGTCTAAGGCTAAAAATCGTCCGTCTGCAGGCTTGTCAAAATTTAGTAACGCAAAACGGATAGCCAAAGCGATAGCTGTTAATTTCGCCTCGTTGAAAAAAGTTTGTGGTTTGTTAATTGTACGTTTAGATCCGTCGCTTAACATTTCCGCTATCTCCATTCCGATAAAAGGATTATTATATCTTTTATACGGAGCTCTTTTTTCAACTAATACTCCATTCTCTACAGCATATTCTATACCATAATCATATTTTAACCAATATTCATTCGGGTCATTAGCCGGTTTGTCTTCATTTGAATCATACCTCAATTTTATTTCCAAATTACTTTCTTCGTCGTTTTTGAAATGCTTATTATATACATCTGAGGCATGAGTATTGATTTCTTCGATCAAATCTCTTACTAATTGGTTAAACGCGAGTATATTATTTTGAGCTGTCTTTGTTAAACGTCGTCCATGTTTAGAAACCGAAGTCGTTAATTGGTCATACATCTCACCTAAATGTAGTCCAGAATGTTCATCTTTAACGAATGGAAAGATGTCTTTAGCAAAGACTGTAAATAGATTAATTTTTTCAGAATTACGAAAGTTGAAGAATTCAAACAAAAATTTGTGGTTGACAAATACACCTGTTATATCTGCAGGCAGAGGGTGAGTCCCATCTACTAATGTTGTATTATAACCATCTTTGTTAACTTCATACAAAAATGGATGATTCTCAGTAAATGATATTCTAATTTTTGCGCTATCAGAAAGTGAGTTAATGTTTTTTAGGTGTTGTGGATTGGCACTACCATCTTCATTGCGTTCATTAAAATACTTTTTCCCAGCATCTTTTTTTAATGGAGACTGGAATATACAATGCAAGGCATAGTATATTGATGATTTTCCGCTTCCATTTTCTCCATACAGAAGAAGATTCCGTCCGTTGAACTCTAATTGAAATTCATTTGGGAATGCTTTGAATCCAGAAATTACTAATTTATCTATTGCGGGCATATTTATTTAGTCTTTGATGATTAAGCTTAATAATTCAGGAGGATAGTTTTTTAATTTATCCAAACTATTCCTTACAGGATTATCCGTCTTCTTGATATGTTCAAAAAAATTAAGAATAATATTTTGAGTATCAGTCTCGTTTTGATTATCTATTGTAGATACAACGCCTTCCAAATAATTCAAAATAGACATGTTCTCCTCTAACATGTAGTCAGGGAAATATATCTCATATATACACAAATTAATAATATCTTCTACAAGTTGAGCAATATATCTATTGGAAACAAGATTAGATATTTGCTCTGTTGATTTCAAGAATAATATGTAAGTTACTAATGTTGAGATTAATGTTTGATTAGTTATATCACTTATGGCAATAGGTATGGATTCTAAAACTTTAGTTGTAATGTTTGTATTTGTACTTGTCTGTTTGATATAAAAATTAGTAAGTGCCGAATTTATAATAGCTAATAAATATAGCATATTTATAGATTCATCATATGGAATATAGTTCGTAGAATTTGCGCATAATATAGGTTGCTCTGTGTATGTTGCAATTATTCTAATTTTTGAGTCTACACCGGTGATACGCTGAAGCACAATTCGTGGAAATTGTATTTCTGCACATCTTTTAGGTGAAAGATTAATATATTTTTCTTCTAAATAAATCACATCTCCTTGAGATGGGGAATCTGATATTGAGTAGCGCTGCACTTGCGCGCCAGTTAATATTCTTTTTCCGATGTGGATGACGTTAAAATACGCAGAATACTTTGTCATATCAATTTCACCAGCAGATGCTTTTATTGTATAATTCTTTCTCTTCCATACCTTTTTAAGAATGTCTAATTTCTTGTTTGTACTTATTGGAAATATGAGATCTGTTGGGAATAATTCTCTAATTTCTTTCTTGGATATATATAATTTATGATTCTCTTGCATAAATCTAGTATGCCATACCGTTATAGGAATGATTAAATCATCATTCGGTTTGACTTTCTTTTTTAAAGTGCATATACAAACACTCATTTTTACAGACTCAAAAACTCGCGTATTTACGTTATCTCTTTCTGGAAAAGAATTTATAGCAAGAATGTCTGCTCTAGACATAAATAATCTACGATTACCTAATGTACTTTCTTCGGATAAAATCGAGTTTTGAGTAATTATAGAGATAATACCTAACTCTTTGGCAATTTCTATTGTTAATGGATAGAAAAACTGAAATACGTTTAATCTTCCACCTTTGGCATATTCAAAATAGGAACTTTCTTTTAGTGCATTTTGCGTGGAAATATCTAGGTCTCTCAATTCATTGTATGGAGGATTTCCAATAACGATGTCGAAACCTGTAAAATTACCTTCGCTATCAAGCAGGGCAGGGAATTCAAAGCGCCACTCAAAAGCGTATTCATAGATTTTGTTCGATTCTATCTCGTCACGCTGTTGTTCGAGTGCTTTCAGCTGCTTTTGCAATTTTTTGAGTTCTTTTTCTTTATCTTTCGGATTAGAGCCAAACAGATCTTCCATTTGCAAATTGGCAATTGCCCCTCTGACTTTGGCAATCTTAGTTTTCTCCTTCTTGCTCAACTCTGTCTTGAAAGCATGCTTAATCTCCTCAATCCGGTTGCGGAAATCATCTTTCTGCGTATGGTCGGAGATGTTGGTATAATCATATACCCATTGGCGATAGTCTTCCAAGGTATAATTGGTGCTGTTTTCCCTGTTATAGTCCTTCAGTACATCTTGGAAGGGAGCGTCTAATGCAAAGCGGTGCAATAGAGAGTCCCCACACATAATCTTATAATCCAAGTTAGGAAGCGGCTGCGGCTCGTTTTCATCCACCACCAATGCTAACCAGAAACGCAAGCGCGCAATATCCACAGCACCCTGCTCTATATCAACGCCGTAGATATTGTTCTGGATAATCTGTTTCTTGATGTCTGCGTAAGAGAAGGGTTTGTTTTCACCGATAAAGCCATACAGCAAATGCCGGCAGTCAAACAAGACATTCAGCACTCCCATTGGGAATGCGCCGGAACCGATAGCCGGGTCACACACTTTGACTGTTTCCAATGCTCTATTAACAAGGCGTGCATTCTCGCGATTTTGGAGCAGAGGCTCCACTTGTTTTTGTTTGACCAAGGTGTCGATGGCTGCATGTAAGTCATCCGGAGTGCAGGTTCTCAAGTATTGGCTTACACTCTCGCGACTCATGTATTGCACAATCTCTTTGGGGGTGTAGAATGCACCTTTGTCTTTATTATCTTCCAATAAGTTTTCAAAGATATGTCCTAACATCTCTGGGTCGATACCGATTTCCGAGTCATCGGGATCATTCTCGTCGATGGTAAAGTTGTACCACGCAAAGAACTCCATCAAGTCTTTGAAGTAGGTGTAGGGGAAATCAATATTCTGTTTATCCAAACTATCTTCATCAAAGAGACCTCCGTTCAAATAGGGAATCTTGATGTTATCACCCAATAACGGGTCTGCTTTGTCATCTGTTCGTTTTTCGTTGAGCGTCTTAAAGAAAAGTTTTTCTAAAACCTCTGTCAATAAGCGGTTATTTCCTTTATTACGCTCAACCAAATGCAATAAGTAAGCTTTGTCTCCTCCTTCCCATTTGGAATTAGACATCGGTACTCCCATCCATCCTTTTTTCTGCAAGAAATGTAAGAATACAAGGCGACCTAACAATTTCTTTACATAATCGCGGTTTGCTTTAGTATCCGCATTAAGATATTTGAGGAACTTCTGATATTGCTCTTTGTATGCCTTAAAGAACTCTTTATTCAGACGTTCAACAGAGAAGGCATCTGTGACATCCGCCAGATATACGGAGGATTTGGCAATTAACTCATGCAAACGGGATGCTGCTGTTGTGCATGGTTCGTTCTCTCCCAAGAGGAAGGTGTATCGTTTAGGGGCAGTCTCCTTTTTCTCCACTTCTCCGTTGGCATTGATAACAGTCTGCTTGGAAACAAATGTGAGTCGATAATCCGGTTGGTTCGTTGAATAATAGAAAACCAATGCACCGTGAATAATATCCTGATCTACGTATTTTGCAGCAATTTCGCGCAAACCTTTCCTATTACGTGCAATGATGATATTATCCGCCACCTCGAATTTGAACAAACCCAATGAGCGACCGTCATCCAAACGGATCGTACCAATCTGTCCACCACTTTTGACCAAAGAAGCATCAATCTGTATCTCTTTGGTCAGGTAGTCAATCTTCAAGAACATCTGGTCCAGAATGGGTTTCCAGACTTCAAAGTCAAATCTTGCTGACAATAGTTGTTTTAATTCTGATTGGCTTATCATAGTTGTTTTCTATTTAGACTGTTTTTGTTTTGAATTTACGGCATGATTATCTCCCAGTGACCGCCAAAATCGCCACCAACACGACGTATGATGCCTAGTTCGCGGAGTTTTTGTAAATGTTTGTCTATTCCCCGTGGACTCTTTCCTAACTGTGTCGCTATCTGCGAAATGGTAACATTAGCGTTTCCCGATATAATCTCCACAATATTCTTCCGCGTACCTGTCAACGAACCTGTCAACGAACCTGTCAACGAACTCTTCTCCGGATTTTCTACTGAAAGGTCTTTTTCTTGATTATCCGGTAGCTCATTGTAATTAAATATGGTGTGAAAGAAATTCGGGCTGACGACAAAGATGTCCGGAGTATAGGACTTCATCATTCGGTTCATACCGGTTCCTAATTGCTCTACCAGATCCACATCCTTGAAGATGCGCATAATCTCTCGGTTGCGTGGACGTGAACAGCCGGACACCAGTTCTTCCTTCGACATACCATCAATCAAACCGCCATACGACACAATCTCCAGATGGTCGGCAAAGATGTAGAATGCCGGACTCATTAGGTCAGAATAGTCATTATGAACAAATGCATTAATGACCGCCTCTCGCAACGAGTCTGCGTCGATAAGCCGAGTCTCCTGTCGGAACGGGTATGTGATTCGTGCAAGTGTGCGATTCTCCACATTCAGTTTGTCGAGAACGGCTTTGCATGATTTGATGATTGAGCAATAGCCGTATTCCTCGTTCTCAATCAAGTCGGACTTGTCGGTTCCTGCGAACTTAGCCACCTTGATTGTAATATCGTTTTGGTCGGCAAAGAGAAAGGCATTCAAGTTATACCGTCCGTTCGGTGTCAGGAAATTGAGTGATTGGGCAAATTGGTCGTTAAGGGCTTTGCCGTGCTCTTGGTAGTAAATCTTCAATTGCTCGAAAGTAAGGTTTTGCTTGGGTGACTCGATGACCGAAAGGGAGTTGCGCGTGCGGCGAGCAAAGGTTTTCTCAATCATCGACGGCGACATCTGCTCGACAGCTGTTCCCACACGGAGATAGCAGCCACGCGGAGACATGCCATATTGGGCTTTGTAATAGGGTTTTTCGGTGCCGCTGGCAATAGTGATTTTGATGACTTGGATGCCATCAATTGACTCTGTCTGTACGTCAAACAAACCCATGGGAGAAGGCAAGATGCCCATGCGGATACGGTCCTTGATTTTGAGCATGTCGCTATCAATATCCTTTACGCCGACAGGCTTGCCGGAGTCATCTATACCGATGTAGATAATACCTCCCTCTCGGTAGTTAAGGAAAGACACAACCTCTTTCTCGATGTCGAGTTCGCGAGTCAGTTCGCGCTTAAATTCTATGCGGTTGGATTCTGTCATAATAGTTGCTATGAATTAAAACTCTCGGAGATGATGATTTCCGGATGAAGTTCCTGTTTTGGCAAGCGTTCTTCATGCTGGGGTTCATGCTCGTTGTTAATGTCCAAGGTCTCCAAGGGGTATGAAGAGATGATTTTAATCAGTTTCTCCAACAGAACGGACGGTTTAATCGGAGTCTTTTGGGTGGAGGACTTTAGTTTGTTGACATCGCGTTGCAGTTGCTGGAATTTACCGGTGGTGATGGCTCTTTTTGCAACGCGGATGAGTTCGCTTTCCTCATCTGTGATGTCCGGGATTGACAAGAACCCATCCATGTATGCAATTGCTTTCTTTTCGTTGGGTCCTTGTGCCGGATTGACCTTATTGAGTATAGATTTAGAATCCTCTTCTTTATCGGAGAACAAATCTATAGCATGAGCTACCTGATTATGATGCAAATCATGGAGCGGAATAGATTTCTCATCGAGGCGAGCTTCAAATGCTTTAGCCGCCTCCAAGAAGGTTAATTCTTCGAACGAGCCGTCCTCGCGCACGAAAGTGAATGCATCGCGACGGTTATTGCGGATAAAGACGAGCGTACTATTACGCATCACTTTGTTCTTTCGTCCGACACGTGCACGCATAGGCATCTTAGAAACAGCCTTAATCAAATCCGGTTCTTTTTCCTTAAGTTGCCGCAACCACATCAGATAGCGCAGTTTCTCGTCCCGTTCCTCATCTATCTCTTTGTCGAACAAACCGAAACTCTCCGGAGACTCATCTGTGGAATAAATCTGACTATCTTCGCCCAAAGCTGCATGGAAGGCAAAGAGTTTCATTTTCGCCTTCTTCTCCAGTTCGATATCATTATTGACTTTCTCCGTCGGGAAGAAATTGTAGATATATACATTCTTGGCTGTACTACCGATACGATTGACGCGGCCGATACGCTGCATCAGCCGAGTTGAGTTCCACGGAGTATCATAATTGACAATGATATTAGCCCTATGCAGATTGACTCCCTCCGCCAATACCTCCGTGGAGATAATGATATCAAAGTCATTTTTCTTTTCCCCATCGTAATTGGCATCAAAATTAGCTTTCAGGATTGGCATCATCTCTTTCCGGTTGTCGCTGCGAACGGCTAATATGCGTGTAAACCCTTCCGCTTTAAGCGCATCGAGCAGGTATTGGGTTGTTTCTTTGCTTTCGGAGAAGATGAGTAGTTTGCCTTCCTGATTGATTCGTTTGTCGAATAGTTTTTTCTTCAGGTAATCCAGGAACATGTTGAGCTTGGGATCCTCCTCGATATTCTCCCAATCGGCAACCAATTGCTTCAGAATCATTTCATCATGTTCAATGCCCTCTCTGAATCCCGGTTCAAAATCGTCCGGAGTGCAAATCTCAATTGTCGGGTCGGCATAGATAGATGCATCGATAAGTTTGATCAGTTCTTCCTCTTTCCCATTGCTGAGCAACTCATTTACTTTCAGATTCGGTGCGATATAGATGGTTCCTTTATCAAACATCTGCAGCATCACATGGTTGGCTTCCTGATACCGTTTGAGCGATTGTTTGAAAGCATAGAAACTGCTATCAATGCGTTTAACAAGCAGAGTCTTCATGATCGTAGCCAACTGAACAGAGATGACATCTGCTTTTTTGTATTTCTTTTTCTTCTCGGGACGCAGATATTTAATGGCCTGATAGCGGAAATAGGTCAGTCCATCGTCCGGATTGCTCAGCATCCGGATGGTACGATCGTACAATTCATTCAGATTCTCATCCAAAGGATAGTATATTTTTTCCGGCGCATGGACTTCAGGGAAGACAACTCCTTGTTGCTCCAAATCTTTTCTGTATGCCTCGTTCTCCATCAGGTCCGTACGTGTACGTCGGACGGTAAGCGGCTCTACTACTTTGACACGGATTTTTTCGTAGATGGTCTTAATCTCATTGGAAATATAGTCAATGTTCTTTTCTTTTTTGAGTTTGCGATACCGATCAATCTGGATTCGGAAGAAGCGCTGCAAATTGCTTTCCTCCAGTGTGCTATCCTTGGAGTCTTGGAAAAGATAGACCAAGTTGGCTATATCCTCTGGGCGGTTGTTTAATGGCGTGGCGGAAACGAGAATGACTTTTTTGCTATAATAGGAGCCATCCGGACGCTGATGTTTTGTTTTTGTTTTGCAGATCTTTTGCAATTCGTTGTACATAGATGCAGTATCCGTACGGAACTTATGCGCCTCATCTACTATCACCAAATCAAATAATTCGGCATCTTTAATCTTATGCAAACTGCCGTTGGTGATAATCTTGTAGTTGTCAATTTTGAAAGTAGAAAGAGTGTCTTCCCAACTTTCCTTCAAAGCCGGTGGCACGATAATCAACGTATGAGAACGGTATGAAGGGAATCCATTTGAGAAAAAGAATTTCTTAGCGATTAATGCAGCAACAACAGTCTTGCCAAGACCTACTACATCAGACAGGAAAAAGCCGTTGTGCTTCATCATCTTGGCGTAACCATCGTTGACAGCATCTACCTGATATGACAATTTTTTGTATCCTTTGGGTAAGTCGGAGATGGAGTTAGGGTCAAAATCGATGCTCTTACCAAAGTACTCCAGCAAGAACTTCAGGTATACTTGATACGGCGTGAAGTCCGTATTCAGATAGGACTCGCGTTTGATTTTCTCCACATGCGAAAGGTCGATATCAACAGACTCTTCCCATAACTTCTCGAAAGTTTCTGTCGCGTATTGGATATCATCATCGTATCGTAATTCCACATTGAACTCGAAATTCTTTTCCAAGCCTGCTTCTGTCAGATTACTGGAACCAGTAATAACAGATCCATAGCCGTGGGGATGATATTCTTCCTCTCGGAAAATGTATATTTTAGCATGAATGTTTTGCTTGGGATGGATGCGCATTTCAATACGATGCGTCATGATGTCCTCGATAAACTGATACATGCCATCCTCAACTTCTTTATCATAGCGAGCATCCTGGATGTTCTTTTTTATCTCTTTGAAGAACTCTTCTTGCGATTGTTCCGCGTTGGGGTTGAAGAGCAGACCTTGTTGGTTCGCTTGGTACGTCAATTTATCCACATTAATGCCGACAAGAAACCTGATCTTGGGCGTTTGCTGAATAAATTTGCGAATCCGAAAGTATCCGGAGGCACGGAAATAGCCTACAAGCGCATCAAAAAAATGCACTTTTTTGTATTTGAAAACACCCTCAATCTTGTTCAATAGAGTGTTTTGGTCTTCGTTCGTAAAAAAGTTAGTTCCCATATTAATCAGTTATGTGCTTCACGCACGCAAAAATTGCGTGCAAAGATACGAAAAAAAAATGAGACATGCAAGTTTTAAGGCGGGAAAGTGTAAAATTTCTGTTTTTTGCATAAAGAAAGACGAGCCGTAGCCCGTCTGATGGGAGCGTTTTGTGGAGAAAAATCGTCATTTTTTTTGTCTCGCTCATCGCTCGGTCATCTCTTGGTTGCTCTATCCCGGAGAAAGAGAGGATAAAAAAAGCATAATGACACATAAAAGGATATACGTAATGTATACCCTTCTAGGCGGAGCGGACACGGTCTTCTTCCCGCTTCTTAGCCACAAGGGGCACGATTATTTCAACGGGATGACGCTCCGGGATTACCGCTTAAAAAAATATAAGGAAGGGTAGAATGCTTATTTCTCCAAGAGAAAATCAATGATGTTGTACATCAATATCCCATCTTCTGTTTGATGAGTAGGTATCAGTCCGCCAACAATGACAATCTTCTGGAAATTATCTTTGACGAGACGCAAAGGGCGGAGTTCTTGCTCTACCTTCTCTTCATCCGGCAGCGCATAGGCAGATTGAATATACAGACGCTCTTCATTGCGGTTACATACTTCTGTCTGGTTATCATCTTATTATAAAGGAATTGCTTCTATGTTGTTGAAATTTTTTGCGGGTACACGCATTTTTTTCATTAAATCTGCTGCAAAGGTACAACAAAATTCTGACATATGCAAATAAAAAAGGCAAAAAAAATATCGGCACGGGTTCGTGCCGATACTTTTATTATGGTGCCACGCGGTTGATGTCGCGGGGGAACATCGAACATTCCTTGACGTTGGCGATGCCTAAGAAGCAAGCCGTGATACGCTCCAGACCGATAGCGAAGCCGCCGTGAGGAGGCATGCCGTTCTTGAAGGTATCGAGGTAGAAATGGAACGCATCGGGGTTCATACCACGACGGAGCATCTTCTCGCGGTAGTCGGCCTCCTTATGCATACGCTGACCGCCGGAGGTGATCTCGAGACCCCTCATCAGGAGGTCGAAGCTCAGTGTGAGCGACGGATCCTCGGGATCGTCCATCGCATAGAAAGCACGGTGCTCCGAGGGGAAATGGGTAACGAACACGAAGTCCGAACCGTATTTCTCGAAGGCGTACTTACAGATAGCACGCTCCTCTTCCGGCGCAAGGTCATCCTCGCCGCGGTGGTCTGCTTCGCAGAGATGGTTCTCAAAGAGGATCTCGTGTACCTCGCTCAGTTTCCAAGCCGGTACCTGCTCGGGGAGAATAGGATTAACGGCATTGAGCAGGTTGAGCTCGTGCGCACAGTCACGCTCTACGACGGCGATGATATGACGCAGCAGAGCTGCTTCGAGGGTCATGACGTCCTCCTGACCTTTGATGAAGCCCATCTCCACATCGAGGGAGATATACTCATTGAGGTGACGGGAGGTAGCATGTTTCTCTGCGCGGTATGCGGGAGCAATCTCGAAGACGCGCTCATAGACGCCAACGCCGATCTGTTTGTAGAACTGCGGGCTTTGCGCGAGATAGACCTGCTTGCCGAAATAATCCATACGGAAGACGTTCGCACCGCCTTCTGCACCCTCGGACACGATCTTCGGGGTGAAGATCTGGGTGAAGCCGTTCGCAGACAGGAACTCCCCGAAAGCGCGAGCGATAGTGCTCTGCACCTTGAGGATCGCCATGTCGCGCGGGTTACGGAGGGTCACTTGACGGTTGTCGAACTTATAGCGCAAGAGGGTCTCTTCGTCGCCGAACTTGAGGGCGTTCATATCCACCACTTCGGCAGTAGTCGGACGGCTCAATACGCGAACCTCGGTCACTGCGATCTCAATGGTGTTGTAGAACGCAGCGGGGTCTTTGATCTTCGCCTCGTTGACGATACCGGTGAGGGTGATCGCCATCTCGCGGCAGAGGTCGTTCATCGCGATCTCGTTGCCGGCTTCGTCGAAGAACTTCGAAGTCTCATTGGAGACTACTGCCTGCAGCAGACCGCGGGACTTACGGAGGACGATGAATCCACCCCATTTGGTCACGCGGACGTTGTGGATCATGCCGGAAACAGAAACAGATTCGCCAACCTTAGCGTTGGCGAGATCTGTTACGTTTTCATTATGCTGATTAACGTTCAAAAACATAGTTTTTTAACGAATTGCTCGTAATGACGTAATTACGTAATCACGTTATTACGAAAGTTTTTTACTCAGCAGCGGGAGCTTCAGGAGCAGCCTCAGCAGCAACCTCTTCTACAGCCTCCTTAACGGCTTTTTTGCCGGCACGGCGGGTAGCTTTCTTAGCTGCTTTCTTGGTTTCCTTGAGCATGTTCTCGTTGTAATCTACGAGCTCGATGATACACATCTCAGCTGCGTCGCCCAGACGGAAACCGGTGCGGAGGATACGGGTGTAACCACCGGGACGGTTAGCGATCTTCTCGCCTACATTCTGGAAGAGTTCGGTAACGACCTCTTTCTGTTTGAGCAGGGAGAAAGCCAAACGACGGTTGTTCATGTTATCCTCTTTAGCGCGAGTGAGGATCGGCTCAACGTAGATACGGAGCGCTTTAGCCTTAGCGAGGGTCGTGCTGATACGCTTGTGCATGATCAGCGAGCAAGCCATGTTGGACAGCATCGCAGCGCGATGGTTGGCCTTGCGGCTAAGGTGATTAAATTTCTTATTATGACGCATAATTTAATGTACAATTTGACAATGTACAATGTACAAAGGACACTGCCATTGCTAATTAATAATTATTTTAATTAATCCAGCGCTCTGTAGCGCGAGATGTCCATACCGAAGGCGAGGCCGTTACGCTCGAGCAGTTCGTCAAGTTCGGTGAGCGATTTCTTACCGAAGTTGCGGAACTTGAGCAGGTCAGCGCGGTGGTACTTCACGAGTTCACCAAGAGTCTCTACCTCTGCAGCCTTCAAGCAGTTGAGTGCACGGACGGAGAGGTCCATGTCTTGCAGTTTCTGGTTGAGGAGCTGACGCATACGCAGCATCTCTTCGTCGAGAGCGTTGCTGTTCTTCTTGGTCTCCTCTTCGAGGACGATACGCTCGTCGGAGAAGAGCATGAAGTGGTAGATGAGGATCTTAGCGGCTTCGGTTAGTGCCTGTTGCGGGGCAATGGAACCGTCCGTGGTAATCTCAATGGTGAGTTTCTCGTAGTCGGTACGTTGCTCGACACGATACTGGTCAACCGAAATCATGACGTTGCGGATCGGGGTGTAGATAGAATCGATAGCGAGGGTACCGATAGGATCGTCCTTCTTACGATTCTCATCACCGGGCACGTATCCGCGACCCTTGTTGATGGTGATCTCAATCTCGAAGTCAGCCGAGTCATCGAGTTCTGCGAGTTGGAGTTCGGGGTTGAGCACCTCGAAGTTCTGCAGCACTGTGTTGAACTCACCTGCCATGAACGCTTTGGATTTGCGTACGTGGAGCTTAGCCGTTTCGGTCTGCTCCTCGATACCCTCCTTATGGAGGAAGCGCATCTGCTTGAGGTTGAGGATCAAGTTGGTAACGTCAGTGATTACACCGGGGATCGTAGCAAATTCATGATCAATACCGCTGATCTTGACAGAGCAGATAGCGTATCCCTCGAGGCTGCCGAGCAGCACACGACGGATAGCATTGCCTATCGTAATTCCGTACCCCGGCTCGAGTGGACGAAACTCAAAGATACCTTTGTTCGCACTCGAATCCAACATTATCACCTTGTCAGGTTTGATGAAATTTAATATTGCCATGAATTTATTTATTATTTAGAGTACAACTCAACGATCAATTGCTCCTTAATGTTCTCCGGAATCTCTGCGCGAGCAGGAACATTGAGCAACTTACCGGCTTTCTCGCCCTCATTCCATTCGAGCCAGCCATACTTAGCGTGGTTGAATCCTTGGAGGGACTCGTTGATTACCTCAAGCGATTTAGCTTTCTCGCGAACAGCTACCACCTGACCGGGTTTAACCTCGTAGGAGGGGATGTTCACTACCTTGCCGTCCACAGTGATGTGACGGTGGGAAACGAGCTGACGAGCAGCAGCGCGGGTCGGTGCCATACCGAGACGATAAACGATGTTATCGAGGCGGCACTCGAGAAGCTGAATCAGGATCTCACCGGTAATACCTTTGGTACGAGCAGCTTTAGCGAAGAGGAGGCGGAACTGTTTCTCGAGTACACCATAGGTGTATTTAGCCTTCTGCTTCTCAGCCAACTGAGTACCATACTCAGAGTTTTTCTTACGACGGTTAACGCCGTGTTGTCCGGGTGCATACGGACGTTTTGCAAGCACCTTATCCTCGCCGAAGATAGCCTCGCCGAAACGGCGTGCGATGCGAGATTTTGGGCCAATATATCTTGCCATAACTTTAAAAAATTTACATTTTTTATGTACGATTTAACGATGTACGATGTACGATTTATGTACGATTTAGTTTATGTACGATTTACGCTACGCGACCTTCGTCCTTAATTTCCTTCGTAAATCCTTCGTACATGGTACATTGGTCCTTCGTACTTAATTAATTAACGTTAACTTAGACACGACGACGTTTCGGAGGACGGCAACCGTTGTGCGGCATCGGGGTAACATCAACGATCTCTGTTACGTCGATACCTGCGGCTACGCAGGCACGAATAGCCGACTCACGTCCTTGTCCGGGACCCTTAACGTATGCTTTAACCTTACGCAGACCGAGGTCGAATGCGACCTTGCAGCAGTCAGCTGCTGCCATTTGCGCTGCGTACGGAGTATTTTTCTTGCTGCCACGGAAGCCCTGTTTACCAGCGGAAGACCAGCTGATAACCTGGCCGTCACCATTAGCAACCGTAACGATTACATTATTGAAAGAAGACATCACGTGAAGCTGGCCAACGCCCTCGATCTTCACTACGCGCTTCTTTGCTGCAATAGCTTTCTTTGCCATAATACTTGATGAATTTATTTTAGTCGTTGGTCGTTAGTCGTTAGTCGATAGACTTACGCTGCGACCATCAATCTCGGTTTAACATTACTTCGTTGCTTTCTTTTTATTTGCAACAGTTTTCTTACGTCCTTTGCGCGTACGGGCGTTGTTCTTGGTGCTCTGTCCACGAACCGGAAGACCGATACGGTGGCGTACACCACGGTAACAACCGATATCCATCAAGCGTTTGATGTTCAATTGTGTTTCCGAACGAAGATCACCTTCTACTTTAAATTTAGAACCGATGATCTCACGGACTTTAGCTGCTTGGTCATCCGTCCAATTCTCTACCTTGATGCTTGGGTCAATGCCTGCCTCTGCGAGAATTTTCTTTGCGCTTGAACGACCTATTCCGTAGATATAAGTCAAGCTGACTTCGCCACATTTGTTTTGCGGTATATCTACACCGACAATTCTTATAGCCATAATTAAATACTAAGGATAATTTTGTTAAAAAATAATTGATTTTAAGAAGTGGTTGATTCTAATTAAAGATTACGCTTATCCTTGACGCATCTTCATTTTAGGATCCTTCTTGTTGATTACATACAAATGCCCTTTGCGACGAACGATCTTGCAATCGGCATTGCGTTTTTTAATCGAAGCACGTACTTTCATTTCTGAATAGTGTTTACTTTGTTAATTAATGATTTGTGAGCCGCAGGTCCTTTGTACCTTGTACTTTGTCCCCTTGTACCTCACATTACTTGTAGCGGAACGAGATACGTCCTTTGGTCAGGTCGTAGGGGCTCATTTCTACTTTGACACGGTCACCGGCAAGGATCTTGATGTAGTGCATACGCATCTTACCGGAGATGTGAGCGATGATGAGCGGTCCGTTCTCGAGTTGCACGCGGAACATAGCATTGGATAAAGCCTCAACTACCGTTCCGTCCACTTCGATGCTGTCTTGTTTTGCCATACTTTTTGATATTTAGATGATTTAGATAAATCTGTCTCCCAGGACTTCCTGGATATAGTCAAAAGTGGATAAGATCTCCGCCTTGCCGTTTCGAACGCAGATACTGTGTTCGTAGTGGGCAGCGGGTTTGCGATCGATGGTGCGTGCTGTCCAGCCGTCATCCTCTATAAGGACATTGCGTCTTCCGAGTGTGATCATCGGCTCGATAGCCATGGTCATACCGGATTTGAGGACGATACCGTTACCACGTCGACCGTAGTTGCATACCTCGGGATCCTCGTGCATATCACGTCCGATACCATGTCCCACGAACTCGCGTACTACGCCGTAACCGGCTTTTTCGCAATGGTACTGGATAGCGAAGGAGATATCTCCTAAGCGTTTGCCCGTTACCGCCTGTTCGATGCCCAGATAGAGTGCCTCTTTGGTGGTCTTGAGCAGTTTCATCACTTCAGGGCTCACCTCCCCTACCGGGAAGGTATAAGCGGAATCCGAGTGCCAACCGTTGAGTTCGATCGAGGAGTCGATGGAGATGATGTCGCCTTCTTTTAAGATCACCTTGTCGGAAGGAATACCGTGTACCACCACTTCGTTGACCGAAGTACAGAGGGTAGCGGGATAGTCCTCGTATCCGAGGCAGGCAGGGCGACCTCCATGATCCATAATGAACTCGTACGCTATCTTATCCAGTTGGGCGGTAGTAACACCCGGCTTGATAGCCTTTGCCACTTCGGCATAGGTCTTACCAAGCAGGATGTTGCTTGCCCGCATGAGTTCTACTTCTTCGTCAGTCTTGAGAAAAATCATCTAAAGTACAATTTACAATGTACAATGTACAAAGGTGTAACGAATTAGTAGGCCATAGCACCGGAGCGACCTTTGATGCGCATGCCGGACTCAAAGAATCCGTCGTAGTGACGCATGAGGAGGTGGCTCTCGATCTGCTGCAAAGTATCCAATATAACACCTACCATGATGAGCAACGAAGTACCGCCGAAGAACTGTGCAAAGCCCATCGACACATTGAACAGGCGAGCGATCGCCGGAAGAATAGCGATGATAGCCAGCAGGATCGAACCCGGCAGGGTGATGCGGCTCATGATAGTGTCAATATACTCAGCCGTCTTCTTACCCGGTTTCACACCCGGAATGAATCCGTTGTTCAGCTTCAGGTTCTCTGCCATCTGAACCGGATTGATGATGATCGCGGTGTAGAAATAGGTGAAGGCGATGATCAGCAGTGCGAATACGAAGTTGTACCAGAAGCCGTTGTTATCCATGAACGCCTGAACGAAGGCATTGCTCTCCGAAGCACGGAAGCCAACGATAGCGATAGGGATGAACATGATAGCTTGTGCAAAGATGATCGGCATTACGTTAGCAGCATTCACCTTAAGAGGGATGTACTGACGAACGCCACCATATTGCTTGTTACCCTGGATACGTTTTGCGTATTGCACCGGAATACGACGTGTACCCTGAACCAGCATGATCGCAAAAGCGAAGACGAGGAGCAGGATCACGATCTCCAAGAGGAACACGATCAGACCACCTCCGGCGTCGTTGAGACGGCTGGAGAACTCCTGTACGAGGGCACCCGGGAGACGCGCAATGATACCGATCAAGATGATGAAGGAAATACCGTTTCCTACACCGCGGTCGGTAATACGCTCACCCAGCCACATCACGAACATGGAGCCAGCGGTAAGCAGGATGGTCGATGAGATAGTGAACCAGTTGAATCCGATAGCCAAAGGCTGACCTGCTTGTGCCATCTGCACGGACAGGTTAACGAGGTAGCTCGGTCCCTGGAAGAGCAGAATAGCCACAGTCAGATAGCGCGTGATCTGGTTCATCTTCTGACGTCCGGACTCACCTTCTTTCTGCATCTTCTGGAAATACGGCACTGCGATAGAGAGCAGCTGTATCACGATGGATGCAGAGATGTAAGGCATGATACCCAGGGCGAAGATAGACGCATTGGAGAAGGCTCCACCGGAGAACATATCCAACAACGCCATCAGACCACCTGCTGTCTGATTATGCAGAGCAGACAAGGCTGTAGGGTCAATACCCGGCAGAACGACGAACGAACCGAAACGATAGATGAGCACGAACAGCGCCGTGGTCAGCAGACGGTTTCGGAGATCCTCGATCTTCCAGATATTTTTAAATGTTTCTATTAACTTCATATTAAATCGTTGATTTAATCTGGAATCTTGGCTTCGCCGAGTTGCGTAAGCGAGCTTACACTCGGCTTGCACAAGATTTCATAACGTTCTTAAATCTTTTCGATAGTGCCGCCGGCAGCTACGATAGCCTCTTCAGCTTTCTTGGAGAAAGCGTTAGCCTGAACGGTCAGTTTAGCTTTCAGTTCGCCGTTACCCAAGATCTTAACGAGTTGGGTTTTGGAGATGAAACCAGCCTCGTGGAGTTCGATCAAGCCGATCTTCTCCAGTTTCTTAGCCTCAGCGAGTTGCTGAAGGGTCGAGAGGTTGATAGCTTTGTACTCCACACGGTTGATGTTCTTGAAGCCGAACTTAGGCAGACGACGCTGCATAGGCATCTGACCACCCTCGAAACCGATTTTCTTGCTGTAACCGGAGCGCGACTTAGCACCCTTGTGACCACGGGTAGAAGTTCCACCGAGGCCCGAACCTGCACCACGGCCGACACGCTTTGCGGTCTTAACCGATCCTGCTGCAGGGGTAAGATTATTCAATTCCATGATGTAATTACAAATTTTAGGGATTAGTCAATAACTTTAACAAGGTGCTTTACCTTCTCTACCATACCCAGGATAGCCGGGGTAGCTTCATGCTCAACGGTAGCGTTCATTTTGCGCAGACCGAGAGCAATCATGGTCTCCTTCTGCACCTTCGGACATTTGATAGTACTGCGTACTTGTTGAATTTTAATCTTTGCCATAGTTGTAGAAGAATTTATTAACCATTAAACACTGTAGAAAGGCTTACGCCACGGTTAGCGGCTACGGTACGAGCGTCACGCAGTTCTGCGAGCGCTTGGATAGTAGCTTTCACGAGGTTGTGGGGGTTAGACGAACCTTTGGACTTAGCCAAGACGTCGTGTACTCCTGCGCTCTCCAGTACGGCACGCATAGCACCACCGGCTTTTACTCCGGTACCGTGCGTAGCAGGCTGGATGTAAACGCGGGAACCACCGAACTTAGCGTACTGCTCGTGAGGGATAGTGCCCTTGAGAACAGGTACCTGGATGAGGTTCTTCTTTGCAGCCTCGGTAGCTTTCTGCATAGCAGCAGCAACCTCACCTGCTTTACCCAAACCGTAACCTACAATTCCGTCTTCATTTCCAACAACTACGATAGCTGCGAAAGTGAAGGTACGTCCACCTTTGGTAACTTTCGTTACGCGGTTGACAGCGACCAGACGCTCCTTGAGCTCGAGGTCTTGTGTTGATTTAACTCTTTGCATAATATCGTCAGTTATTAGAATTTGAGACCAGCCTCGCGAGCTGCGTCAGCGAGGGCTTTAACACGACCGTGATAGAGGTATCCGTTACGGTCAAATACTACTTCGTTGACTCCGGCCTTGATAGCAGCTGCTGCGATGAGTTTACCTACCTCAACAGCTTTCTCGGTCTTTGTCAATTTGTCCTTGATAGCGAGCGAAGATGCGCTTGCGAGGGTTTTGCCAGCAAGGTCATCGATCACCTGAGCGTAAATCTGGCTGTTAGAACGGAACACGGTCAGACGCGGACGCTCTGCAGTTCCCGACACCTTGGTGCGGATAGATGCCTTAATCTTAAGGCGACGTGCAATTTTCTTAATCATAATCTTGTTTCCTTTCTAATTATTTACCAGCCGACTTACCAGCTTTACGACGAACGATTTCACCTTGGAACTTAACACCCTTGCCTTTGTACGGCTCCGGTCTGCGGAACGAGCGGATCTTAGCGCAAATCTGGCCAAGAAGCTGTTTGTCAGCGCTCTCAAGCATTACCAACGGGTTCTGGTTACGCTCCGACTTGGTCTCTACCTTCACCTCTTTCGGCAAGCCGAGATAGATGGGGTGCGTATAACCGAGCGAGAAGTTCAGCACGTTCGGCTGAGCCAACTCAACACGATAACCAACACCGACGAGCTCAAGCGTCTTCTTGTAACCCTCGCTGCAACCTACAACCATGTTGTGGATCAAAGCGCGGTACAGACCGTGTTTAGCGCGGCACTCTTTCTCATCGTTCGAACGGGTAACGTGGCATACACCGTTTTCTACGTTTACTGAAATCAGGGGATCAACTGCTTGGCAGAGCTCACCTTTCGGACCTTTTACGGTCACTACATTCTCCGGGCTAACGGTTACCGTTACTCCGGCAGGAATTGCGATAGGAAGTTTTCCAATTCTTGACATAGCTGTTCCTCCTTATTAATAAACATAGCACAATACTTCACCACCGAGCTGCTGGTCAAGCGCCTCTTTGTTGGTCATCACGCCTTTCGAAGTGGAAAGGATAGCGATACCGAGACCGTTCAATACGCGCGGCATATCACGGTAACCAACGTACTTACGCAAACCCGGAGTGGATACACGTTTCAAACACTTGATCGCGTTAACTTTGTTAACCGGATCATACTTGAGGGCAATCTTGATAGTGCCCTGAGGACCATCCTCAACGAACTTGTAGGAAAGGATGTAACCCTTCTCAAACAAGATGCGAGTGATCTCTTTCTTCAGATTCGAAGCCGGAACTTCAACCACACGGTGGCCGGCTTTGATAGCATTCCTCAATCGAGTGAGGTAATCTGCAATAGGATCTGTCATTTGTTTTTTGTTGTTAAATTAATCCCGCCTGTCGGGACAATATTTAATAATGTTAACTTATCGTCTGGGTTTACAGTGGGCTTTCTACCACACTGGCCGCAGCATTGACCGTCGGTAGGTCGTCGGTAGGCCGTCGGTATCTGCCCTACTGTATCCCTGTCGATTCTTGTTTTACCAGCTCGCTTTCTTTACTCCCGGGATGAGGCCTTTGGAAGCCATCTCGCGGAATTGAATACGGCTGAGACCGAATGCGCGCATGTATCCTTTCGGACGACCGGTCACTTTGCAACGGTTGTGCAGACGTACCGGACTTGCGTTTTTCGGGAGGGTCTGGAGCCCTACATAGTCACCATCCTTGAGGAGTTGCGCACGTTTAGCTGCATATTTAGCAACCAATTTAGCGCGTTTTACCTCGCGGGCTTTCATTGATTCTTTTGCCATAGTCTGAATTACTTTTTAAACGGTAAACCAAACTCACGAAGGAGCGCGAAACCCTCCTCATCGGTTTTAGCTGTAGTAACGAACGTGATGTTCATACCCAGCAGTTTGGTGATGTTATCAATGTTAATTTCAGGGAAGATGATCTGCTCGGTGATACCCAAGGTGTAGTTACCACGGCCGTCCATCTTGTTGTTGATACCTTTGAAGTCGCGGATACGAGGCAGAGCAACGCGAACGAGACGCTCGAGGAACTCATACATCTGTTGACCGCGGAGGGTAACACATACACCGATCGGCATTTGTTTACGAACCTTGAAGTTAGCGATATCTTTCTTCGAAACGGTAGCTACGGCTTTCTGACCAGCGATAGCAGTCATCTCTTGGAGCGCTACCTCGATGATCTTCTTGTCAGCTACAGCCTCGCCCAGACCCTGGTTGAGGACGATCTTCTGGAGTTTCGGGCACTGCATTACGGTAGTGTAGTTGAACTCCTTCATCAGGATAGGCACGATGCGCTCCTGATAGTCTTGTTTCAAACTTGCTGTATTCATAATCAGATCTCCTTACCAGTTTTTTTAGATACACGAACGAGCTTGCCATCCTTCTCTACGCGGCCAACGCGAACCGGTTTGCCGTTCTCAACGACGTTGAGGTTCGAGATATGGATAGGAGCTTCCTGTTTAACGATTCCGCCTTGCGGATTCTTTGCGTTGGGCTTGGTACTCTTGGATACCATGTTAACGCCTTCTACGATAGCGCGTTGCTTGTCAACGATCACTTCCAGCACACGGCCGGTCTGACCCTTCGAAGCACCTGCGTTTACATAAACGGTGTCACCCTTTTTGATATGAAGTTTTGCCATTTTTGTAATTTTTTAGATGATTAGAGCACTTCAGGTGCCAGAGAAATAATTTTCATATTTGTTTGACGCAACTCACGAGCCACCGGGCCGAAGATACGGCTACCACGGAGTTCACCGGCGTTGTTGACGAGAACGCATGCGTTGTCATCAAAACGGATGTAACTTCCGTCAGCGCGACGTACCTCTTTCTTCGTGCGCACTACGATAGCACGGCTAACCGTACCATCCTTCATGTCAGACGAAGGGATAACGCCCTTAACGGCTACTACGATTGTATCGCCGAGGGATGCGTAACGCTTCTTGGTACCACCAAGAACGCGGATCACGAGTGCTTGCTTAGCACCGGAGTTGTCACATACTGTGAGACGAGATTCTTGCTGTACCATAATTACTTAGCCCTTTCGATAATTTGAGTTAAACGCCAACGCACGGTCTTGCTCAAAGGACGGGTCTCCATGATGCGTACGGTATCGCCGATACCAGCCTCATTCTTCTCGTCATGAACATGGAACTTGCGAGTTTTATTGACAAACTTGCCATAGATGGGGTGTTTCTCTTTCCAACGGACAGCGACCACGATGGTCT
>Ga0256405_10004283_pt1 | contig 27123 bp, 22 predicted proteins | sample RumenRJG_02DNA_FD_189096 | JGI IMG/M metagenome (GOLD analysis project Ga0256405, IMG submission 189096) | Bovine rumen microbial communities from Lethbridge, Alberta, Canada - RJG_02 | ecosystem: Host-associated > Mammals > Digestive system > Stomach > Rumen | place: Canada: Alberta... | reverse complement strand
CCTGACGGTCCACCAAGTTTTGAATTGAATACAGGGGAATAGCTCAGCTGGTAGAGCGGCGGTCTCCAAAACCGTAGGCCGAGGGTTCGAAGCCTTCTTCCCCTGCCAATTACCACCAAATTTCGCAAGAGTTTGGTGGTAATTTTTATCTATATTGCATAAAAATTTCTGCTCATATTGACGTCCGTAAAACTTTCCTATATAATATAATCCTCAAATGTGAACAAACATAGTAAAACATTCCTATCTATTCCGGTACATAAATCAGTACACCAAAAATAATGGTACATTGAATGGTACATTTTGGTACACAAAAAGGAGGATTTATATGGGCGAGAAAACTGCAAAGCGGATACGCGGATATGGCAATGGCACGGTATACTTTCGCTCATCTGACCAGAAATGGGTAGGGAAGTATAAAATCGGGACAAAGCCGGACGGCAAGCCGGATATGAAAGTCGTGTACGCCAAGACAGAACCGGAATGCCACCGGAAGCTCCAGAAGATTATCGACGATTCTAAAAAGACAGAGTACGTTTACGTTGCCAAGGACACAGTCTCATCGTATATGACACTCTGGCTCACCGCCGTCAAGGCACTTGAACTCAAACCAAAAAGTTACGATCGTCTGGAGCAGACCGTCAACTATCAGGTCACCCCTTATATCGGCCAGCTTCAGCTCCAGTCCATCACCAGCGATGACGTCCAGGATATGATCACCAAGCTCACCGCAGAAGGCAAATCTTACTCCTCCATTAAGAAGGCATATGAGGCAGTAAACGCCGCCTTCAAATGGGGACAGCTCTGCGATCCTCCAAAAGTCAAGAAGAACCCGGCCGCCAACATCAAACTCCCGAATCGGAAACTTTTCACACAGAAGCAGATCCCATTCTATACAGCAGAGGAAGCCGCGAAGCTCACCGCAACTGCGCTTCACATCTGCAACAACGGAGCGCGCCGCTATCCACTCGGCGCATTCGTTCCGTTGATTATCAATACCGGCCTTCGCGCCAGCGAAGTCCTTGCATTGAAATGGAAAGCGGACATTGACCTTGAAAACCGGATATTGACCGTACACAATAATGTCGTGTTCGTCAAAGACCGCGAGAAGGACAAAGGCTATAAGCTCCTGGAACAGGATACCGTCAAGACCGATGCAGGCCAGGATCGTGCGATTCCGTTGAATGACGCTGCGTATAACGCTCTGCTCAATCTCCAGAAACTGACCGGCGAAAAGACCTGGGTGCTGACCACGCGCAACAATACACAGGTGAAACCGCGCCAGCTCGATCAGATGTTCCGCCGTATTGCTGTAGCGTCAGAGCTGCCGGAAGAGAAAATCTACGGCGTTCATGCGCTTCGTCATACATTTGCCACACTTTTGCTTACGAACGGCGTGGAGATCAAAACTGTAAGCGAACTGCTCGGCCATTCCGACGTGACAATCACCTATAACACATACATCCATGTGATCAAAGAGCAGAAGGCGAAGGCGCTTGACGCCATCCCGTCCCTTACAACCTGAATAAAACCAGAACCTCGTATAACGCTCAGAATTGCGTTGTGCGGGGTTCTTTTTTTTACCCATCCGCCTGCACCAAATACGCGGGAAAATGCAGCCTGCCTCAAGCCTGAAAGCGTGGCGCTAAAAAATGAGAGATCGCATCACCGAAGTGAATACGTCTCTCATCTTCATTACTCTTGATGTTTCACACCCACAAAACATCTCAAGAAAGTATATTTGTTTTACTTACAGAAAATCGTTCTGTTCCATGCAACCGTCATAGGCTGCTTTAATCCGTTCTTTTGCTGTCATGGTTTTATTGTTCTTAAATTCCGGATGCGCCGCACAGTATTTTTCGTACACATCGATATCGTCAAATACCTGATCAAAGCTCTCCTGTGAATGCTTAATCTTCCGGCGGAGCTCGTCCGCGAACTGCAGAATACGCACACGACAATTTACTGTGTTCCGTTTCTCAAATTCATAATCCATCGAGACCTGCTTGGTGTCGAGCGCGTCGACCTTCTTCTCCAGATCTTTGATCTGATCTTCGAGTGATTTGACCTGTGCGGACAGATTCTTGTTTGTTCTCTCGCCGATCCAGTTCAGGATGGCGGAGATTGGAAACTTCTGAATCTTTTTATTGAACTCTATAAACAGAGTGACAAGTGCAACAAAGGCAGTAATAGCTCCTACAATCTGCCCGACGGTTACGTTCATTAAAGTATCCATGACTCGGGCCTTTCATTCATTCTTACTTCTCGGCAGCTTCGTTAAGCTGATTGACTGCGGCTTCAATCGCAACGTCAATCTGTTCCGGATCGAGCTTAATATTGTACTTCGCCAGGAACTCTTCAACGTACTTCTTCTTGGCTTCGCCCATACCCTGCTGATTGTAGATCTGTTCTGCGCTCTGAACGGCGAGCTTCACCCAGAACAGAGCATTGTTCCACTTTTCCTGCGTGGTCTTCGCTCTGAAATACGGAATAAGAACCGTAGACAGCAGCACGCCGATAAGACCGATAAGCGCAACGATCACCTGAGTAACATCAATAACCATGATTCTTCCTCCTTAAATAATGTTAGTATTTTCATATAGCGGCGCGTCCGTGACGACAGGCGTATAGGAACTTGTGCTGTCATAGTAATAACCTGTCGTATCCACATCGACGCCGTATAATCTTTTAAGTTTGATCTGATTTTCCGCTCTGGCTTTCCAGAGATAGAAACCGAGGATGGCGGCTACCACCGCGTCAACGCTCGGAATCACATACATCAGCGGCGATGAGTCCATCGTAAAGATGACCATCGCCATACCGAACAGGTTCACGAAGACCCACATGGCGATCGCGATAACCGCCATGATCTTCGAGAACTCAAACCGCTTCTCCTCTTTCTTGGAGATACCTTCGTGCTTGCCCATCAGCTCACCGCCGTAATCGCGTCCACGTCAACCCATCCATTGACGGTCGAACCGCCTCCGCGCATGGCAGTCACCCTATAAGGATGCTTCACGTTTGCCGTACGGTTCAGGCCGCGCACCATCGCCTTACCTGGCTTGCATGCAAATCCAACCTTTGCGTTCGGAGAGAAGTAATGCCCGTTGCCGATAAAGTTCACGATATCTCCTTCGTGAAATTCAAACCCGTCATCGGGCGGCTCATCATCCTCGATCGGCCGTACAATTACATGAACAGGATCAGGCCTGATCACGCCCGCGGTGGTATTCACAGGCTTGTTGCTGGTCTCTCCGTCTTCGTGGAGCGATGCATCCAGCGCCTGGTCAATCGCTTCCATGGTCATCGGCCCGATCTCACCGTCGGCGTCCAGTCCGTGATCTCTCTGGAACTTGACCACCGCGTTGTAGGTATCCGCACCGAAATCACCATCGGCGCCCCATCTGCCGAGATCATACCCAAGCCTCTGGAGCTTCTCCTGGTATTCGCGCACGGCGGTGCCGGTTGATCCCTTGCGATATACAACAGTCACATACCCGCTCGAAGCAGTGTCCTGGACGTCGATGGATACGTCATAGAAATCATCGGCGGAACTTTCCGCTACCAGATCCCAGTTCGGACGTCCGTATCCGACAATGGAGCTGCTCGACAGAGGATAGCTTCTGCGCGCGACCATATCGGAAGTGTTGCCTTCGATGGTGTTCACCATACCGTTTGCAACAGATTCCACGATGCCGGTGTGGCTGTATTCTCCAGGCGCATAACTGAAGAAGATCTGATCGCCAGGCTGCGGATAGGTCACCCAGCGTCCTGCCTGTTTGTAGTACTGCGCGGAGTACAGACAGCCTGCGCCGGCGCTCTGAAGCGGCTGGCATACCATGCGCCTGCCGACGTCTGCACCGAAACTCTTCACAAAGAGATAATCGACGAACACATCGCACCATGCAAAACCGTTTTTCGGGCCATTATAGAATCCGGCGATAGAATCCAGATACGCGGCGTACTTCGTCACATTGTCTCCCTGCTCATGGTACCCGATCTCGCCCTTCGCCAGATCCAGTACCTTTTCAATGGCTTCATTCTGAGTCATTGTGTTATTCACCTCCTTGAAATCCTTTACCTTGTTTATCCAGATCTGCGCATATCCGTAACGGACGCGCAGATTGTTCACCTGCTCGTATGGGTTCTCCCATTTCTCAAGCAGTTCTTTTGTGAGATCATACAGGTTATGGCTCGACTTCATCTGATTCCAGGTGCCGGCAAAGTAGTTTTGGAATTCCCAGAACATAAAGCCAACCTGCAGCTTCAGATCTCCGATAGACCCGTTACGGGCGCGGACATAATTCAGGAAGTTCTGCTTCCTGGTGTAAAATGTGAGCTGGTAAATTCCAAACCCAAAACCATCCCTGACAAAGTTGGTATAGCTTCCGGAGTCCACCGCTTTCACATACTGCTCGTCTGTCATCCCGAGTTTTGCATTCGCGGTATCTTCAAGATTGTTTACGATGAATGCGCTTTCAGCCTGGATCTGCGCCATCAACGCGGCAATTGCCTCGTCGGTAAGACGCTGCTTTTTGCATTCGGAGATGATGTATTCCTGTACCGTCATACGGCCACCTCTCAGTACGTCACGATCCGGTTCTTCCCGTTGGCGAAAATCTTCGACCAGATCGGGCTCGCCTCATACCGCACACGATACTTGAGCGGCACATAGATCACGCCGCCGCTTCCGCCGACGCCGAGCGGCGAACCGGCAAACGAATTCACATTCGCCAGCGTGCACTGCCTGTTCTCCGGCAGCCACAGTTCGCGCAGCCCGCTCGACGCGAAAGCGCTCGGAGCGATTGCGGATACCGCGGTGTTCCGAAGATTGATTGCCATCAGAGAACTGCACCCGTCGAACGCGGCGACGCCGATCTCCGTCAGTCCTTCGCCGAATAGAATCTCATTCAGCGCATCGCACCCGTAAAATGCGTACGCTCCGATTCTGGACGCGCCGGTAGAGATCCGCTCAAGATTTACGCAGTCACAGAACGCGTACTCCTCAATTGTCTGTACTGCCGGCAGTACCACGGTCCGCACCGTCGCGTTGTTGAAAAACGCGTACGCCGCAACCAGCGTCGCCGTGTCGCTCTCGACGACTTCCGCCGTCCTGGCGATCATCCCGTCCAGATCCGTATTGGTCTGCACGATAATGCCGTTGACCGCATCGACCATCTCAGCAGGGGAGAGCGCTTCCGTCTCTCCCGTCTTAGACCGGATCGCGTCCGCCAGCATTTTCAGACGCTCATCGCTGATCACATAAAGCTTCATCAGAACCGCGCCTCCTCGGCAGCCGGCAGAGCCGCAAGCACGGCGTCGACCACATTAAACGGAGCTGGATTCTCCAGGTCTCCGTTGTTCGTCCAGCTCAGTACTCCGTCGTCGGATACAGCGGGTGTATATCTCGCGCCCGTGTCTCCTTTGTCTCCCTGCTTACCCTGCGGTCCCTGCGGGATGCGGAAGTGGAGCTTCACTTCGCCGGTCTCTTCATCGATGATCTTATCCACGGACGCGAACGCGTCCGGTTCGATTGTCTCCGCGTCAACGTCCATGTTCAGAATGACGTCCCGCGCCGCTTCTGCCTGCTCTGCCGCAGACGCCGCGCGCGCGACACCCTCGTTCAGCGCAACAATCGTTTCTTCAATGATACCGGCCTCTTCGTCCGGCACCTCTTCCTCACCGCGCTCCGGCCGCTTGTCGACCGGGATCGTGATCCGGTACCGCGTCTCTCCGTCGTCCTCGCCCTGATGCAGGAATAGAAACGCGTACACGGTCTCTCCTGTCTCAAGCAGTGCGCGCGGCACCTTGACGCACCCGTCCATTCCGATGCGCGGCTCGCTCGCCCCCTTATACGGATCGAGACTGAAATCTACCTCGAACGTCATCGGCAGATCGAGTCCGTCGATGTACAGCAGCTGACCGTAGTCATACTGCGCGAGGCTGTTTGTCGCGGTTACTTTCCGAATGCCGGGGCGGAAAACCGCTCTGGTTGTATTCACGCAACCACCTCCTTGAATTACTGTTGATCCATTGGCTGCCAGTACGTCAGTCTGACATCCATAACGTCATCCGCGGATTTCCCCATGCACGTGTAAATGCACAGCCCGCCTGCGTTCTGCGCGGCAACCTGCTGCCAGTTCTGATCGAACAATCGGTTGCCGAGAGCGGAGATGCGGATATGCCCGACCTGAGACTGCGTAAATTGATAGGATGTCTTTTTCTCTCGTTCGTTGATCGTCGCGACCATGCCGCTTCTTGCCAGATTCAGGTTTTGGAAATTTGCCTGACCCGCATGGTCCGCGATCACATCCTGTACGCCGAGTCTGAAATGTACGGCGGAGTCCGGATTGTCCACAACGCGCTGCCGATCCGCTGCGTCGAGTGCGTCATACAGCGGAACGCTGATGAACAGATTCGGGATCTCCAGCCGCCCGTGCGACCCGTACACTTTCACCTTCGGTGCCGGTTGATATACCCTTTGTTCCGTGATGGTACGCCCCTGGTTAAAGAGGCCGCGGATGAGATTGAGAATTCCCATCGGAACCACCTCCTCTCAGATGATAATTACGTCGGCATCTTCCCGACGTATTTGAAACAGGCGATATAGACTTCCTTCGCGTCGGCCGTGGCGCAGCCGCAGCAGAGGACGTCCGTCGCATAGCGCGGATAGATGGACTGCCCGTCCAGAATGTACGCCTGCGTATGCCGGTAGGCTCTGCACACGTATTTGCAGGAGTACTGATACGTCACGTTCTTCGTGACGAGGAATGCCTGCGTGTCAGGCACGAATTCGCCGACACGCCATCTGCCGACCTTGTTCATGCTGACGCTCTCCGCGTGGTCGTTGATAATTCGACCGACGCCGAACTTCTGGATGCAGGCGCAGTTTTCCTTGTCCACCAGCTTCTGCACGTTTGCGTTTGTCCCCTGATAGAGCGGGATCATGATATCCAGCTCCGGCACCTGCCAGACGCCGTACGCACCCTGCGGGATCTCGCATTTGCGCGGGATCGCAAACTGTGAAAGATTGGCCATGTTCATCACTCCTCCCAAAATAAAACTATGCTTTTACGCAATGAGAGCCGTCTCCATTAAAACCGGAGGCGGCTCTTTTTCTTTTTATCCAACAGATGTAATTATCGAGCTGATACTCCGTTGTCCGGTGTACCGCTCTGTCGCGATAGATGCAGTGCGAGAACGGATCACTCGCCGTTGTTTTCTCCCTCGTCTTCATCTTCGTCTTCGTCGAACGGGATCAGTTCGTCGGTCTCTTCATAGACTCTGCCGAATTCTTCCGGATCGATTGCTTCCTCATAGATTTCACCGTCTCTGGTGATATACTTTCCTTCGCTGGAATAGGTGCGCACCAGTCTGGTGCCGTCTGCTCTCTCAAGATACAATTCTGTAACGATCATGCAGCTATTGCTCCTTTCTGTCCAAACAGTTCATAATATAGTTTCCGCATATTCTGTCTCGTATGCCATGCGTCGAACTGATTCGCGTAGGCGTTCCATGACTGGAACGATGCATTTACATCGGATGCAGTCAACACGCCGTCATCCATTTTCGTCTTGAGTTTCTTCAGTTTCCTTCTCATCCTTACGACAGAACGTTTCGGTATTTTCTTTGCAACCTTTCCGTCCTCTGTAACAAAGAATCTGATTTTCAGGTAAGTAAACCCTTTATCGATCCTACTGATTTTCGTCTTATTCATGTTCAGAGTAATTCCGAGCCGGTTACATACCGTTTGAATTTTCGTCAGGCAATCCTGAAGATATTCCTTACTCTCGTGAATCAGATACCCGTCGTCCATATATCTGCCGTAGTACTTAATCCCGAGTTTCTCCTTGATAAAATGATCAAGCTCGTTGCCTGACGCCAACGCAAGTACTTGGCTGACCTGGCTTCCTAAGCCAAGACCACGTTCGCCGAACTGATCGACAAACATCATAATGATGGCGCGCATCCGTTCATCGGTATATGCCTCAGAAATAATTCTCCTGATCTGATCATGGTCGACATTGTCAAAGAATTTCTTAAAATCATAGGTTAGGATATATCCGTTGCTCCCATGCTTCCGGTAATACTGACGGAGAAACTTGGTAATTCTCGCGACTGAAAATGAATATCCCTTATCCTTCATGGATGCGCCGTTATCGTATATGAACGATCCGCTGATCGCCGGCACCAAAGAATAGTCGCACAGGCACCGCTGCACATTGCGGTCTCTCACGCTGCAGCTTCTGATATGCCTGGTCTTACCTCGTTCACACAGATCAAATTCGAAAAACGGGTCAGGATGATATATCCCGGTGTGCAGCTTATGGTAAATCATCCACACTGTCGTGGGCTTCTTCGCGATGTAGCGTTGAATGCTTTCTTTCCACCGTACGCCCAATACAATTTTCTTACCTGATTTGTACAAATTTTCATACGTAAATATTTGATCGAAATTGTCATACGCATGAAGCTTCTCCCGCTTCTTTTGCTCTCTGGTAGCGACATGCTTTTCATAACGCAAACGCGTCCTTCGTTCATTTTTCATAAGCGTCGCCTCCTTATTCATGAAGATGGAACCACGCATATCTGTTCGGGCAGCTGCGGTAGATACATAAAACGGATGAATAGAAACAGACGATTCGCTGCCGACGCCCGCTCTGACAAAAGCCATCACTGCATACGTTTGTCGCGGTTCTTATTTACGCCGTAATCACGACGATGGTTATACTCTCCTTCTATAAATAGGCACTGCTTTCGTCGTAACGACTACTCGGTCACACCAATATATACGCTTCGATCAAACGTATACACTTATAGAATCCGAACGCCACGCCATTCGCGTTGTTGGCGTTGTTATTGTTCGACGTGCCGTTGTTGTTGACGTACCAGAAGTTCGTCCCGTTGTTGGAATTCGCCGACCGGAGCCACCAGTTGTTGGCGGACCCGCAATAACAACAACGCACACGACTTGCAGAACATAACCGATTACATAGTACTTACTTCACTTTTGATATCTCTTTTAATTCGTTTAATTTACTGTAGCAGTATTCTTTCTGCCCGCTAAGCAATCGTTCCTCGGTATCAAGCAATTCCGCCCAGCGTTCAATCACCTTATATGGAATACTGCATACCTCCGCCGATTCTTCGATCGCGGAATCTAATGTGTCGCATGCGGCTAAAGCATCCCTGATAGCATCAAGACGATCTTGTGTATCGTGTTTCGTATGGATATGAGTTCTGTCTGCCCTCTGCGCGCTTGTCAGAATCTGATCAGCCGCGTTGACAATCATTTGGCCGTAACGGAACGTTTGGGATTTTGGAAACTTACTGCATTTCTGATAACTGAACTTGTGTAATTCTCTTGCGGTATTAACAAACTCAGATCCCGCAATACCACGTTTTGATTTAATAACGCTCATATCATGTTTCTTTTATGCATTGTTTGTCTGTGCCGCGGGAATCCGTAGGAGTTACGGATTCCCGCTACAACATCGATTGCCTGCGCAGACGATTGTTGAGATTTGAGATTAGGTACAGAAGCCGAACGCCACGCCATACGCGTTGAAGGCGATGTTAATGTTCGACGTGCCGTTGCTGTTGACGTACCAGAAGATCGTCCCGTTGTTGGAAATCGCCGACCGGAGCCACCAGTTGCCGGCGGACCCGGTACCGAGCAGCCCATTCTTCTTGATTCTTTGTGTATCACCGGTAAAGAACGCAGTATAAGTACATCCAGAAGATTCATAAGAAGTCCCGCCGAACATTTCTCTCATAGACGGCAGCCATACCTTGTCGTTCGTCGTCTTGGTGGTCTTCGTCGTAAAGTCATAAAACGTCTTTTTGACACTCTTGACGGCTGCTTTGACGGTGCTGTCCATATTGTCATAGATAGACTGCATCAGGCCGGATCTGATCGGGCAGTCCTCCCATCCGCCTTCATTTGTATTGGCCGGATTCATCGTGGCAATAAACGGCAGATTCAGCGCGAGCCATGTGATCTTGGCGTTACCGGTATTATCCGCAAGCTCGTCAGTATCCATAGCCACAATCTGCATAATGATAGGCATGCCTGCCACGTCGAGCACATTAGTATCACCGACGCTGTACTTCGATGTATAAGTACCGTTTTCCTCTGCGGCAAGGATATCCGCCCAGCTGTCTGTAATGGTGCCGGTCGCGACCTCCTTCGGATATTCATCCAGAGATACAATCTGGCTTGCATATGTCGTCCAGTTCGTGCCGGCTTTATAGGTGTCTACAAGGGCGGAATGGACAAAGATATGCCCGACGCCGGATGCGATTGGAGTACTCGACAGCGCGTTTGCGTTTGCCAGTGTACACATGGAAGAATTTCTCAACACCAGTGACAGGAGATTCCAGTTGCTCGTAAACGCACTTGCCACAATGCTTACCTTCGCGCTGAAGTCGATTTCCGCCGCAAGGTTCGAAGAATCTCTGGAAAGACCTGTTACATGTGGGAGATCGAGCTTTGCGACAGGTGCGTAATAGAAAGCGCTTCTCCCGACGCTTGTCGCGGACTGGAAAGATGCATTCATAAGAGCGCAGCAATTATTGAATGCGGAACCCGTAATTGATACAAGCTTCGGGAACGCAACGCTGTGCAATGCAACGCATCCGTAAAACGCACCAGTCCCCATGGATGTGAGATTAGGCGCTGTAACCGTTTCGAGCTTGACACATCCAGAGAACATGGAAGAGCCAAAACTTTTCATGTCCGGAAACGCCGCCGTAACAAGATTGGTGCACATTGCGAATGCGCTCGCACCTTGTGTCGTGCTGGACAGCCCAGGCATCTCGACACTGACAAGACCTGTATTGCTCATAAGAGCGGCAGACCCAAATCTGTCAACTCCGTTTTCCTTAAACTCAGAGAGAGTATGCGCGACCAGGCCATCCAATGTTGCCTGGTCGCCGAGTACATCTCGCGTATTCGTATAAGCCATGTATTCACCTCCGTAAGTGAATGGTAAAAGTCGAATTTTATTCTTATTTAAGCGGTTGGCGCGGCCGCCTCACGGCGGCGCGCCTTTTTAAAAATGATCTCGCTGACCGTATGCTCGGCCGCGGGAATCCGTAGGAGTTACGGATTCCCGCTACGACATCGATTGCCTGCGCAGACGATTGTTGAGATTTGAGATTAGGTACAGAAGCCGAACGCCACGCCATTCGCGGAGTTGGCGTAGTAATTGAACGACGTGCCGTTGCTGATGACGTACCAGAAGTACGTCCCGTTGCCGGAATACGCCGACCGGAGCCACCAGTCGTGGGCGGACCCGCCGCGCACCTTGATACGCGACGCGTCGTTCTTAAAGACACCGTTGTAGATCGGTCCGGAGGCTTCAGCGCTTCCAAATACCTCACGTGCAGACGGCAGCCAAATGGTATCGTTGCTGGTCAACGTGGACTTCGTCGTATAATCATAATACGTCTTCGAAACTTCTTTGATGTTCGAACGGATCGTACTATCCAGAGTCGGGAGGATAGTGTCGCGCAGCCACGTTCTCATTTCGGTCTCAGGCCACCCATTCTCGTTCGTCGCTGTGGAATTCATGACATGCGTGGAGCTCAACTGCTTCTTCAGTACCCATGTGATCTTCGCAGTTCCGCCGGCCGTCAGCGTGTCGGTATCCATCGCGACAATCTGCGCATAGTTGTTCTCGCCGTTGATGACGATTGCCTTGGTATCGCCGACATGATACTTCGTGGAGTAAGTACCATTGTTTTCAGCGGCAAAGATCTCAGCCCAGCTGTCGCTGATCGTCGAGAAGTCGGTCGCCGGATACGCGCTGATCGGGAAGATAACAAACGCACCCCATGTGGCATCCGCCTTATAGCTGTCTACAAGCGCCGTCGGTACATAGACCGCGCCGTCGCCTGCAGCAATCAGCGTGCTGGTAAGCGCATTCGCATTGGCCAGAGTTGCAACGGTATTGCTTCGGATAATCAGATGCGCGAGCTTCGTGTCACCGCTGAATGCGCTGGCCGCGATGGTCGTCGCGCCGGTGCCGGTCAGATCGACTGTCGTCAGATTCGCGCATCCCTGGAACGCGCTGGTGCCGATAGTGGTTGCACTGGTCTCCACGCTGGCCAGCGACGTGAAGTTATAGAACGCATACGCGCCCACTTCTGTCGCCGTGTCGCTCTCATACTTAGTCAGAGTCCGCTTCAGGTACTTCACCGTGACGGAGCTCATGTCGAGATACTGGGCGATAAAATCAGTGTTTCGTACAATCCGGAAGTCTGTCGTACCCCATCCGTTGAAGACCATCTCTTCATTCGCGGGCACGTAGCTCGGATTGCTCGGCGGCGTAACGACGGTACCGTAATCCACCGTACCGCTCTTCAGAACACTGTTGTCATTATTCAGGAAGCGATAAGGATACTGACGTACGGTCTGCGTATAAGTCGCCGTGACGGTTGTGTCTTCTGTGATGAAGTTGAACGCCTTGTCCCATCCGTTATAGGTATAGGTGTACTGATCGGACGGAGCTCTGGCCGGCTGCGCGATGCGTCCGCTGGTGACAGGATCGACTGCGGCGTCTTCATCGGCGACAAGCTGAGTCGCGCCGGAGAGAGTCGTGCCGTCCCAGTCAACGAAGGTGACGGTGAACATCCGGTCGGTCTTATACGTCGCCGTATAAGTGAGGTTGCTCGTGACGTTCGTGGACAGCGCTGCATCCCATCCCTTATAGATGTAACTGTAAGTGGACTCCGGATACCGCGTCGGTGTCGGCAGATCGCCGCTCGCGACCGGATCGGTCACGCGGCCGCCTCTGTTAACGGTCGTGGTATACGGAAGATTGAGATCTCCGCCAACCCCATCCGGGTTCTGGAAGGTGATGATGTAATACTGGATCTCGGTGAACGTCGCCTTGATGGTGGTGTTCTCCGTAATATTGGTAAGCGCGTGATCCCATCCGCTGTAGGTATAATTGATCTGCTGTGTGGTATCACGCGGCCTGGTCGGCTCTTCTGTGATATCGCCGGTTTCCAGCGGGTCAACAATGGTCTCTCCGGAAGCGATATACTTGGTAAACAGCGGGGTGTTGTCCCAGTTGGCGAAGATAACCGTAACGGACGGCTCGGTCGCATAGCGCGCCTTGACCACCTTGTCTCTTGTAATGTTGTACAGCGAGCTGTCCCATCCAAGATAGGTGTAGGAGTACTGCGCGTCGGTCGGCTTGGTCGGTTCGTCGATGTATTCAAGCGCCACGGGATCGGGAGCGGTCTGACCTTCACGCACAACGGTGGTGTAGAGGAGGGTTTCAGCCGCGTCGTCGTTGACATAGTCAACCTGGAAGCCGGGCTCCTCGGTATAGACTGCCGTCACAATCAGGTTCGACTGAATGTTTGTGAGCGGCTTGTTCCAGCCGCTGTAGGTATAGAACATGCGGTTCGCCGCCTCACGGGTCGGAGTCTCGATAATATGGGCCGCAACAGGATCCTGAACGCTCCCGCCGAGGCTGCAGGTCTGCGTATTCAGCAGCGTGCCGTCCCAGTCACGGAAACGAACCGTGCAGGTGGCCTGTCCGTTTGCGATGACAAGCAGATCCGGGAAGTTGTCGGTAAAGCCGGCAAGCAGCGCGGAGGAAACAGATTCGCTCACGCGCACGATACCGCTGATGACGGCTGTAGGCGTGTTCATACCCTCTGCGTCCAGACCGCCGATAATGCGGTCACCGTGCGTGTTCTCAGCCACCAGGCGGTCATAGATCTGCTGAAGTGCGCTTGCGCTGCTGACGGTCCAGTCAAGATCCATCAGACGCAGACGGCTCAGGTTCGGGTTCTGCAGGATGAGCGTCTCAATCGGGATGTTCGGCGTGTTCTCCACACGCAGCGTCTCCAGATTGCCGTAGCCTTCAAAGACAGGTGCCTGCAGATTGGCCTGATTCTGAACGGTAAAGTTCGTAATTGTGCTCGGCAGCTTCAGCGTCTGCAGGTGCCCGCCGTTCGGCAGCGACACACCGCGAAGCTGAGTACCTGTCGCGATTACTTCCTTCAGACCGGAGCATCCGCTCAGATCCAGCACCTTCTGTGTGCCGGTTCCGAACAGTTTGCAGTTTGCAACATTTACGGATTCCAGAAGGTTGTTGTTGCCGACCGTAACGCTGTTCTTCACGCCGAGACGCAGGTTCTCGTAGTTCGGGTCTTCATCGCCAAGCTTGATCTCTCTGAGCTTCGTCGCCGCGGCAGAATTGAATTCGCCGACGGTCAGCGGACTCAGGTCGCCGATGGACGAGATACGGTCTGCGGAATAGATATAGGTTTCGGTATCATACATTTCGTCGGCGCCGCATTCCATCACATAGCTCTTATCGCGTTCGCAGCGCTTGACTGTATCGTAGGAACCGTAGCGGATACGTCCGTAGATGTGTGAATAAGGTGTGATGGTAATGTCCGCGACGTTGTAGCAGCGGAGAATGATTCTGTTTTTCGCCGCGTCGCCGCACTGATACTTGGAATCCCAGTATCCGAATGCGCCGTAAAGCCACCAGTCACGCTGGGAGGACTTGTCGCCCTGCAGACGGTCAAGGTAGTCTTCGCCGTTTACCAGATACGGCTGAATGTATTTTGTAAACGCGTCCTCATTCCAGAGCGCTTCCGGCCATACGGACTGGTGCTCAGTAAAGAGCTTCGCCACTCTGTAATAGCTGAACGGAGATTCATGCGAAGCGTCGCCGTCGCTCATGGAGCGCAGGCTCACGTACATATCGCGGATCTCGTCCTGGAACGCATCGCGGAAGTTGTTCCACAGCACGGAGTTCTGGCCGGTGTATACCACGTCTCCGTCGACGATGTCCGTGTCCTCCAGGTTGTACTCATAAGCCAGCGAGCCTTCGTTGTTGATGCCGAGGCAGGAGTCAAAGTCGTACGGGAGGGAGAACCAGTGCTCGCCGTCATAGGTGGTCAGGAACATGTTCTTCGCGCGGTTATCCATCAGCAGGAACGTAGAGGTAAACACATAGTAGAAGAGCATCGCCTGAAGTACGAAGTGATCTTCAAACTCATCGCGGAACTTCTGCAGCCGCGCCGCCTTGTCTGCTGCGCTTGTAACAGCACCGCGGTCGGTGGAAACCACCCATGCCGCCATGCGGGCGAAGTCGGAAATATCCAGCGAGTCGTCAGGATATCTTGCCTCAAAGTCGTTCTGCCATGCCTTGATCGGATTGCCGTTCTTATCCACGCCGTTCGAAGTGAAGTCGGCGCTCTTGAACAGGCTGCGGTCCGAGGTGTTGTTCAGGAACTCCCAGCTCTGTGCTTTCGGATATGCGGTCGTCAGACCGAAGATATTGTCGTTGCCCTTATCCACGTTGCAGTTGCCCTTGCCAAGGAACTTGGTTGTCCCCGTGGAGGTATCTGCCCAGAACAGCACGGCGGGGAAGCCGTCGATGCCCTGGCGGATCTTGGCGTTGTCCTGCTGTGCAGGAGTCTTGTACACGCACAGATCGTTGTAGAATTTTGCAAGCACGACATTGTTCGCGTTCTCGCTGGAGGCGAAGTCTGCCTTCCAGCAGATCGTCTTGGTCGGTATCTCACCCTCGTGAATCGGGAAACCGACATCGGTCATGGCCTCGCCGTCTTCGTCTTTCCAGTTGGTATAGACGATGCCCTTCTTGAGTTTGAACTTCCAGTTCTTGATTGGATATCCGGCAGAAGAGGTTCCCTGAATACCGATCTTGACACCGGTGGCGACCCAGCTCCTGTTCGGGTGCAGCGGATCGACATACTCGATTTCCACCGTTGCGTCGTCATCGTCCTTGGACTGCGGAAGCTGCGGACCGCGAATCACGAAATAGGGAATGGTCTGCGGAAGCGTAGCGATCGAAACTTCTTCGTTCGCGTCAAGGATGTTATTACGCTGATACGCGTTCTCACGCTCGGTAAGCGTCGGACGGTCAATAATAAAGTTATCCAGCTGCTCGGCGCGGGTCAGACCCTTCTTGTAGCAGCGGATACGATAGAGGTCGATACCGCAGCTCTGTGCACCGATCGTAATGCCGACCGGATTCTGCTGCTGGAAGTTATCATCGGTCTTATACTGCGTTACGCCGCAGAGGATGCCGTTGATATAGGTATAGATAAAGCGGTTCAGGTTCCTGTCTTCCACGGAGAAGGCGATACGGATCTTCGTGTCTTCACGGAACATGATGGAGATACCGGCCTGCTCGGAGTTGATTCCGGCTTCCTGGCTCGCAATATGGAAACCTCTTCCGTTGTCAAGGCAGGACATGACAAGGCTCTTGTAGTCACGGACATCTTTGGTCGCCAGTTCAGCCTCGATGGTGAAGCCGCCGATACGTGCGTCCGTCGCGAACGGATAGAACGGGATAAACATGCTGTCGCCAGGGAGGAAGCGCAGCGTCGTAACGCCGTCGTCATCCGGGAGCCATCCGTCCTTGCTCGCCCAGCCGAATCCGGTGAAGGTCGCGCTGATATCGTCATAGCTCCACTGCGCCGGGTTCTCTTCGCCGTTGGATCTGCCTTCCGCGTCGAATTTCAGAACAAGTCTGTCTGTGACCTCCTGCACCGGGAACTCATTCGCCTCAACGGCGATCGGGAACTCACACCGCGCGTTTCCGCATGACAGGATGACGCGGATGTTGCCGCTCGGGAACTGCGTGAGATGCCAGGTATGCGGCAGCCTGTCGACGTTGGTTGTATTGGTATAATAGACACTGTTGTTTGGACGCAGCACCGTGATGGTAACTGCCGCGGTCTCCTGCATCGGGTCATAGGCGATGTATGGGATAGAAAGGATATCGCCCTCTATAGCTTCCGTTACGTTAAAAGTAGATGCGATCGCCGGTCTTGTGGACGTGCTGTTCAGCCAGAGCATGCCGTGACGCAGCGTATCGCTGGTCAGCACCAGACCTTCCGCGTTCAGCGTGGCATAGACTTCAAAGACATGCCCGCCGTAACTCTGCTCCGGGATGGTGAAGGTCTGCGTACGGTTGCTGGTGGTTACCTCTTCGGTACCGATCGGGCGACCGTCCATAATGAAATGTACAACCTTCGTTCCGACACCGGACACGGTGTAGGAATAATCGACGGAACCGCTGTAGTTCGCCAGCTCGTTGAATGTCGTGCTGATGGACAGAACGGCGATGGAGATTGTATACTTCAGCTGTTTGGAAGCTCCTTCGGAGTTTTCCACCTTGATGATGACGGTGTTGTTGCCGTCGCCGAGATGTTCTGTAACATCCAGTGCGTTGTCCCCCTGCGGGATGCCTGTTCTCAGAATATATTTGTCGCCGCTGCCGGTGATGGTGATGGTGCCGACACCCGGGCCGTCGTCCATTCCGTCCTCGTCGACGGATGTATAATTGAAGCGCAGGATGGCCTTGCCGCCCTTCGCGATAGCGATTTCACGGCTGGACATCAGGTTGGTCAGCTTCGGCTTATAAGTGACGCCGCCGGTACCGCCGCCGCCACCGCCGCCGCCTTCGACCAGAATGCCGTCGCCGAGCAGCACGCCGTCCTGTGTGGCGACATACACATACTTTGTCTCTTCGTCCTGATACAGCGTCAGATCAGGCATGCGGATATAATTCGTAATGACCTTGTTCTGTACCGGGTTGGTTGAGTACTCGTCGAATCTGTCGTCTACTTCGGTTTTTACTGCAGCAATAATTGGATTGCCGATAATTGCCATTGGTTCAATTCACCTCCGTAAAAAGCGCCTGACAGGTAATGGCCCGCTCCGGCTTGAAGCCGTGTGCAACCGCCGTCAGGACGCCGTTGTCGTTCATGATATAGATCTGGTCTACCCGCTCTTCGAGCATCTGCCCGAGAAGATCCGCGTCCGGGAGAAGATCAACCTTGGTGTTCGCCGTCACGGTGTATCCGTTTACCGCAGCAGCCTGCGTATACGGACCGTCCCCGCTCCAGTTCACATCCAGAGAGACAGTTCCGATGATGCCTGTCTTTCCGACCGGTGTACTCCCGCCGTGATGGTCTACATATGCTTTTGTAAACTGTCTTGCGGCCGCCAGAGTCTCAATTGAAATTGCCATGAGACTTCACCTCATCCGTTTCCGGCTGGGTCCTGCGAAGCATACTGCTGGAACCACTGCCTGGTGTCCGCGTCAAACATAAAGATGTCTCCCGTGTCGATTGCCAAATAAGTGCTGCCGTTCGGTACGCGCTCGACCGGTTTCGTGTCGTCCGATCTGCCGCGATACTCGTTGACGATTCCGCCAGGAATACATGTAACCATATCTGTTTCCTCCTTCTCAGATTGATAGGGTCTCATAGAGCCCCGCCTGCACAATCAGTGTCCCCGTCGGCTTGCCGCCGATGGCGTACGCTGTGAGTGACCCGCTTTCGTTGATGATCATGATCTCATCCGTACGACTCGCGAGCATCGCGTCAATCACCGCCGGATTTGCGACCAGATCCACCTTTGTGTTTTGCGTAAGCGTATACCCGCTGACCGGGACCGACTGCGTGTACGGACTCATCGTTCCATTCCAGTTCGTACTGAGGGTCAGTGTCGCCACGCTCTGCGCGATACCGCGCATCAGGTTCTCCGCCGCTTCCGTTCTGCTGACCAGCGTACGGAAATCGTCGGACGACACCGCGAGGCTGGTGGTGTTCGGTGACGGGAAGACCTGGATAATGAACTGCATACTGCTCAGTACTTTTTCATCCTTGTACAGGCACAAGTCGCAGCGGCATCGTCCGACGCAGGTTGTGACCTGCTCCACCAGTTCGATCGTCACCGTGCCGTCACGATTGTCGACCACCAGGCACCGGTCAAGCTCCGCGTCCTTCTTCACACTGTCTTCCAGTACGCCGTGCCCATCCGGCTTCTCGCAGCGAAACAGCATATCCACGCCTTCATCCGGGATAAACGGCTCTCCGTCCTTGGTCAGCGTCGCCACAACGTACCGCGTCGAGGCGTCGCCCTGCTTGACCCGCACAACCGGAAGCTCGTTTGCCGGATCCATATCGAGTGTAATTTCGTAAATGTAGTTCAAACGATCACCTCGTTTCCGACTATAAAATTCCCAAAAAAAGACACAGGCTGAGAAACTGCCTGTGTCTCCTTGTTATTCAATCGATTCATATTACATCGCGCTGATGTGGTCGAGCCACTGCTTGATGGTAATGGATTCCATCTGCATGCCCTCCGCCACGCTGCGCGTGCGCACCTGGTTGGAGATCTGCATCTTCTCTGCGTCTGTTGCGCTCTCCCAGAGATCCAGATGCTTGCGATACCATTCCGCGAACCGGCGCTCTGTCTTGTCCCGGTACTCCACGTTCTCCTGATTCACCCAGTCCGGCTTGTTCATCGTATAGTACGCGTCGAACACCATGAAGCAGGTGAAGAACACCGCTTTCTCTTTGAGCTTTCTCTTCAGGAACTCATCGATGAGCGCGTCGTTGCTGTCCAGCATATTGCCGTAGGTCTTCAGGATATACTTCGGATCGTGACGGCACACGCTGTCATCGCGCCATTTCCAGAGATAGAACGGCGTCTGGCAGTACTTCACATTCTGGCTCAGATTCTGGCACAGGATATTGAAGAAGCTGTCCTCGTGGATGGTGAGACTGTCGTTGAATCTGATCTTCTCCTTCAGGAGATACTTCCTTCTGTGCACCTTCCCGTGGACGAAGGTTGCGTCCATCTCGTGATTGAGATAGACCGGGTCCTTCGTGTTCGGGTCTCTCGACTCCTCAATGAAAACGGAAACCAGAGAATCGAAACCGGTTTCCATTTCGCGGAACAGAATCCACAGTCCGCATACATTGGAGAACATGTCGTCGATGTCACAGAACATCACATAGTCCGCCGTTGCCGCGTCAAGACACGCGTTTCTGGCGGCGGATACGCCCTTGTGTTCCTGCCGGATCTGTTTGATCTGGAATGGATACTTCCTCGCGATCAGCATATCCGGATCGGCGACCGTAACAGGCGCTCCTGCTTTGCCGCAGGTATCGTCCCAGATCAGAAAGTCTTTCGACTCGTTCCCGTCGTGGCATATGATGACACCCACTTCATCAAAGTCCACGTTCTGCTGTACCGCGATGCTGTCCAGCAGGGGAGTGATAACGTCGGCTGTTTCTTTATAGTGCGGAACCAATATCTGTAATTTCATATGAATAAATCCTTTCTTTCATTTAGCTGTTGATGGAATGGATAAAAGCGCTCGCCCATGACCAGCAGGCCGCTGACATGAAGTCGTCGTAATAATAAGGGTCGACATAGATCGCTCCCGAACCGCTCGCGATCGGCGTCCCGGCAAACGCCATGGACGGGTTGCTGTATGGCAGCGACCAGTAACGCCCGAGAAGCGTCACGCTCTCCAGGTTGGCGCAGTTCTCAAAAGCGTTTGATGCAATATCGCATCTCCACGTGGACGACAGGTAGTCGTTCACCAATTCGCCGAAAGAAGCCCAGGACAACCCGGAGCATTCCGCAAATGCGTACGAACCAATATACCTGCAGTACGGCATGGTGATCGTACTGAGCCCTGTGTTGTAAAACAGACTGGCAGAAGCTGTTTGCGCATACGGCAGATCAATGCTCACCAGCGCGGTACAGCTTCGGAAGGCGCACGTCCCCGTACTGGTCAGTGCCGGGAGATTCACTTCGCTCAGATTGGGGCAGCCGTCAAATAGAAACGCGTCCAGATTACGCAGCTTTGATGCGGTGAATGTTGTGATAACGGAATTCTCCGCGAACGCGCCGTCTGCTGTAGAGTGCGTATAAAACCCGCCGCAGTTGATCAGCTCCGGGAAATCGAATACAGCCATCTGCGTCCCGTTGAATGTCTGCGCCCCGATGGACTGCACATTCGGCATGGAAATGCTCGTGATGGATACGCACCCCTGAAACGCATGTGAGTTGATTTTCGTACACGCGCTGATATGCAGTTCCCTCAGTGATGTACATCCTTTGAACGCATATCGGTTGATGGTCGTGCATTTCGGCAGATCCAGCTCTGTCAGAGCGACACATCCCGCGAATGCGTATTCACCGACCGTTTCACAGTTCGGAAGATATACATCGTTTAGATGCTGAAGCGACTGGAACGCGGTACCACCGAGTGTAACACACCCTGCAAAGCTCAACGTTGTGAAGGCCATGGTACTGCCGCCAAATCCGGTCACCGTTTCAAGCAGTGGTGCTTCAACCATTGTCAGATTGCTGCAGTCATTAAACGCTGTGCCGACCATGCTTGTCACTGCAGGGAGATATACTTGTGTAAGTGCCTGACAGGAAAACGCTCCATACGCAATTGTTTCACAGACCGGAAGCGACAGTGCCGTAATGTTGCCGGATCGTCCGACGTACCACCATTCAGAACAGTCGAAGGCGCGCCTCCCAATGTATTTGCATGCCGGAAGATAAAGCGTCCCGCTGATCGCATCGCAGGAAGCAAATGCGTAATCCATAATGCTCTCACACTGCGGGAGTGACAGTTCACGTAGTGCACTGCAATTCTGAAATGCACTTCCTCCGACCGTTTTGCAGGCCGGGAAGCTGATTTTCCGGAGATTGGAACAACCTGAAAACGCGTACGATCCGATGGACAGGCACGCCTCAAATTCGATATCTGTCAGGCCGGCGCACCCACGAAAAGCTGATGTCCCGATATAAGTGCATGCCGGGAAGGAAATATCGCTGAGATTGGGGCAGTATAGAAATGTCCCGTAATAAGCCGGGAACGCTGCGTTCGGCGGATCAATCAGACAGTCTCCGATATAGGTGCATTTTGGCGCGTAAACCGTCGTCAGAGATGTGCAGCTGTAGAATGCGCCTGTCTCAATCAGCTCACACTCCGGCAGACTGAGGACTGAGATAGAAGCACACCTGCGGAAGGCAAGCTGTCCGATCTGCCGTACTTTCGGGAGCGACAGCTCGCTGAGCGCGGCTGATCTGCCGCTGCTGAGCATATCAAACGCAAAGTTGCGAATCTCCGTACATTTCGGCAGAGATAACGTCGCCAGGCTGGTGCAGTAAGTAAATGCCGAAAGGCCGATAATCGTGCACTTCGGCAAGGATACATCGTATAGCGACGAACAGGAATAGAACGCGTTGTCTCCAACCGCGGTACACTCCGGGAACGCGGCGTTCCGCAGAGCACCGCACATGGCGAAAGCGGAATCCCTGACGGAAGTACACTGATCCGCCTGCACTTCACTGAGCATACTGCATTTATAAAATGCGTAGACGCCGATGCTTGTCGCGCTCCCGGAATACCTGCTGATCGTCCGTTCGACGAGCCTGACATCGTCTCCTGTCCATACGTCAACGTCGATGGTGCCCCATGCGCAGAGAGACGGCGCGGTATATCTGCTGTTTTCCGAAATAGATATGGACATCATGCTGATCTCCGGAATACTGATCGTCACCGGATTAAACAGTTCACCGTCTTCTGCCTGATAAATTCCATTGACCGTGACAGAGAGCGGCACAAGTTCAGGTGTGCTGATATCGATGGTTACTGCGTTATACCCGTATCCGCGCGGTGCTTCATATACGCCGTTCTCGGTAACGGTTAACGCACTGCCGATATTCACCGGAACATCTACAACAACCTTGCTGATTGTGTACCCGTCCGGTGGCTGATATGTCCCGTTCTCGGTCACGACCAGATCGGTCAGGCGCACGCTGGACGGAAACGCGTCAATCGCGTCCGCCATCTCTCCGATCTTATAGGAGCTGGAAGTACCGAACTTGGTGCGGATCGCGCTTGCGATTGCCCGCACCGCCTCTTCCGCGTATAATTTCCAGCCCATATCAGTACTCCAGATTATTCCCGTCCAGAGCGGTGATATATGCCGCGATCAGACGGTTCACGTCGCTCTCTGTCTGGTAGTGATAGGATTCAACGATTGTTCGGACCTGCGCCTCTGTCTGAAATCCGAAGACGGAGATATTGACATTTACCCATTTCCCGGATTCGGAAACGAACTGCAGGATCTGCTGATTGGCAACTCCGCTCAGCGCCACGTCCGTCATATCGGAGAGTTCTGTCGTGCTTGATTTCCCGACATCTTCCAGCGCGTTGATCAGCGTCCGGAAATCATCGCTTGATACGATGCTGCCGGAGATCGCCGGCGCGGCTTCCACATCCAGGATAAATGACGCGGTACTGATTGCTTTCTCGTTCTGTAGAAAACACAGGTCACATCGGCATAGCCCGGGACACGCCGTCGCCTGCGATACAAGCTCAATAGTAACCGTCCCGTCCAGGTTGTTGACGACCAGATAGCGATTCAGTGTGGTATCGATATAGGTGCTGTCCATCAGTACGCCGGTTCCGTCCGGCTTCTCTTCACGGAACAGAATGGTCTGCTCCGCGCCAGGTACATAGATCTCGTGCCCGCGCGTCAGCGTCGCCTTGATAAATCTTGTAGAGGAGTCGCCCTGTTTCACACGGACGACAGGGATATTCCCGTCGGGGATAAAGTTCAATACGATTTCACGTGTGTAGTCCAAACGACCACCTCCTTACATTGCTACAAATTTGGATGAGAATGCGCTCCATCCGGTTGCGTATTTGTACGCAGTCAGCAGTGAAGCCGGGACATAAATGGAGCCCGTTGTGCTGTATGACCACCATTCAGGGTCATAACTGCCCATGGAACTGTTTACATAATTCCAATAGGATGACCAGCATTCGACGCGAAGCGTATAACTGCTGAGCGGCGTTAAATCAAAAGGACTGCCACTGATCCCGCATACGCCGGAATAATAAAGGTATAATCGACTTAGTCTGACACAGTAATCGAAAGCGCCTGTGGAAAGATAGACGTAGGAGCGGAAGGATACCACGGATATCATGCTGCAGGATCGAAACGCGGTTGCGTAAACAGAGCACGATCCGCTGATATTCACATATGTCAGAGCAGGCATTTTCTTAAACGCGTCCAGACTGACCCTCGGACAATTTCCGAGAGATATGGAATAAAGACTGGTACAGCCATCAAAAGTGCTGGAGATAATATGGGCTGCTCCACCGAGAGTGACATACCTCAGACTGGTGCACCCGGAAAACGCGTATACGCCAAGGCTCGTCACATTCTGGAAATTGATAGAGTACAGCTTGGTACACCCTTCAAACGCATGCGAGCTGATGCTGGTGCACACTGGAATCGAAATGGTAATCAAACTCGTACAGCCGCGAAACGCGCTGGTGTTGATACTGGCGCACGCTGAGAGATAGATACTGCTGAGCCCGATACAGTCAGCGAACGTTTCAATCCCGACATAAGTGCAGGACGGGAAGTTAATGGTTGTCAGATTGGAGCACCCTTCAAACGCGTTCGCGTTGATTCGTTCACACGAAGGGAACGATGGGTTGCGCATCATGTCGCAGTGATAAAACGTACTTGACCGGATGGTTACAACTCTCGGGAAATAAGCGTAGGATAATTCCGTACAGCCCTTAAACGCCGAGGACTCAATCTCGGTGCATGACAGCATGGTGATGCTCGACAGCATCTCACAGCCTTCGAACGCGTTGTGTTGAATTGTTTTGCATGACGTCAGTACCGCGCTCGACAGAAGGGTGCAGTTATGGAATGCATACGGCCCGATCGTCTCACACTTCGGAATCCATACGCCGGAAAGCAGGTTGCAGTCTTCAAAAGCGCTTGCCCCAACCGCGGTGCATTCCGGGAAAGAAATGGAACTGATTCTGGCACAGGATTGAAACAGACCTGGCGCAACTTCCAGCAGTGCTGGCAGATCGACATCCTTTAAAGTGATACAGTTCAGAAATGCGCCTTCTCCAATCGTCGTACAAGATTGAAAGGCGACAGAGCGCAGCCTGCTGCATCCCTCGAACGCCCCCGATCCGACGGTGGTGCAGAGCGGATATTCAATCTCCGACAGCCTGTAACAGTGCCGGAATGCGTTTGCTCCGATCTGCTCACAGGACGGCAGCCATGCGTGGTATAAATAAGAACAGCTCTGGAAACCGCCATATGATACTGCCGTGCACGACGGCAGTGATACCTCATTCAGTCCGATGCATTCGGTGAATGCCATTTCGCCGACAATCCGCGCGCTCCCGGAATAGGTATGGATCGTCCGCTCAATGATGGACGGCTCCGGCCCCATCGGGACATCGACCGCGAGGTTGGTATATCCAATGCCGGAAGATGCGGAATAGGAACCGTTTGCCGAGATCCGCAGATCGCGGAGTGAGACCGTCGGCGCGTTGACCGACACCCGGCTGTATCCGTATCCGCTCGGTGCGGAATAGGTGCCGTTGACATAGAATGCACTGGTGAGCGGCTGCGCCATCGGGATACTGACCGTCACCGGGTTCCATACCATCGGGCACAGCCATGTCTCATGGTTGTCCGCCGCGGAAGAGAAGGTGATGCTTTGGACGGATAACACCCCGACATCGACGTTTACCTCTGTGAACGTATATCCTTCCGACGGCGTATAAGTGCCGTTATCGTACGCGGAGAGTGTGGCGCTCTTCAGAAGATCAGGCAGATTCAGAATGGCCTCTGCCATTTCTCCGATCTTATAAACCGCCCTGCCGCCCTTGCGCCGGATTGCGTCGGCAATCTTCTGTACGGCTCTTTCTTCATAGAATTTATTGGCCATGGCGGATCACCTTAGTTGGCGTAGATGCTGTTTTCCAGATAGTCAAGCCTGCTGTCGACATTGTGCATCCACGCGATCAGATCTTCTGCGTTGTCTCCGGTGTATCCGCCGACAGTCGCCTGATAGAACAGCAGCTTCCAGTCGGAGGAAATATCCAGTGCGTTTGCCTCCGTGGCCGCTTTCCCGACCGCCATTCCTTTCCCGCCGGAAAGGTAGTCGAGCAGGATGGTGCCGGTGCTGAGCGTTCGCGAAGCGGAGACGCCGTACGGCATATAGTTATCGTATAGGATGACATTGACCTTCACGGCGACGGACGTATTGGCCGGAAACACCACAAAGCCGTAACCGTTGGCGTCCGGCGTGACGGAGACTCGGTGCGTGCCGTACTGCACCGTGACCGACGTCTGGTTCTCACTGTCCAGACTGGAAAACGCTACCTGATACTCTGCCATGCCGTATGCGCCGAAGTCGTCCTTCTTGTAATAGGTTCCGTTGTACCGATATGCAGTCGAGGTCGAACTGACCGCCATGCGGTACACGTTCAGCGAGACAATCCTCGGCGGCAGATAATACAGAACGTTGTAATAGACGGTGTATGTGTCGCTGGTCAGCTTCCATTTCCGCCCGCATACACGCACCGCCAGGCTCCGTACGCTGACCTCGCCTGCGGTTTCCGTTGCTCCCGTATCCGGTCTGGTATAGGTCTCGCCCGGTGTAATGCCGACTGCCGTAACCGAGACGGAGCTTCCGTACCGGTTGCCTTCCAGGTCGGTATTGATATAGGAATAACTGTCGCCGTATTTGAAACGGACGACAGGGACAAAAGTCATGGTTGCTCTCTTATGGACATACTTGCCGTTGACGACCGCCTCACTCGGCGATCCGGACACAGTGAGCCCGACGATCTCCGGCGTCAGGTTCGCGTCCACCTCGCTGTCCGGTATAATCATCGTAGACGTCCGGAGCTCTGTGATCACACAGCCGCCGGAAAAATCATCACTGAGATATACTGTCTTGAAGCTGATGCTCGCCGCTGCTGCGAGATCACTCTGGAGGTTGTCCGCGTTTGCGACGGCGTAATAAATCAGCGAAAAGGCCGTCGTTGCCTCGCTCACTTTGACATACGGGTCGACATAGCCTTCCTCGTATACCTGCGTGGTATAGACTCCGACGGCCTGCGGCGCCCACACCAGGGAAGAAGTACTCTGATAATGTTCGCCGACCGGTACAAGCGAAGAAAGGCTGCACTCGTAGGCGCGTCCCGTATACATCGTCGCCGGAACCGTCAGATGGTTCGGGTACGGTACGCATGCGTCCTCCGTAAAGGAGAGCGTTGTTTCATCCGCCGCCGTCACCGTCACCTGGATCTCGAACGTCGTGTCGTTGGTCGGAATCTCCATCTGCTGTGTGGACGATAGAATCACATAATACGCCATGTGATTTCCGCACGGGCTGTAGGAACCCGCCAGGACGGATGAATTGATGTAATAACTGTATGTCGCGTTTCCGATATCCATCCT
>Ga0256405_10004282_pt1 | contig 27127 bp, 42 predicted proteins | sample RumenRJG_02DNA_FD_189096 | JGI IMG/M metagenome (GOLD analysis project Ga0256405, IMG submission 189096) | Bovine rumen microbial communities from Lethbridge, Alberta, Canada - RJG_02 | ecosystem: Host-associated > Mammals > Digestive system > Stomach > Rumen | place: Canada: Alberta... | reverse complement strand
GGACATCATCACTATGGTCAAGGAAAAGACCGGAATTCTGTGGAATAATCTTCCGCTTGAACAGCAGAGGGGCGTTTGCTGCATCAAGGACGAGGATGGGCACTGGACTATTGACAGAAAAATCCCTATTTTCAAGGGAGAAGGAAGGGAATATATTGAGAAACTTATAAATGTAGGAGAATAATTATGAATTGGTTTTTATTATTTTTCATCGTCATGGGTATCCTGCTTGCCATCATACCCAACATCATCACCAACAAGATTAAAAAGGGTGTTGAACTCGATTACTGGGAACGTGACAGGAAGTTCAGAGCAGCAAGTACGTGGTTGCTTGTCTTCTCCTGGGTTATCTACCTCACATCGTTAGGAGCCGCCGCCCAGTTCCACCTTTTCCAAGAGAAAGATATCAAAAAACTGGAGAAGAGAATCGAAGTTCTGGAAACACACCAACAGGTCGATACGGTAAATGTTGTAGATATTATTAAAGATGAGTAAGAATTTTCCTGGATGCAAAGACTGTTGGCACAATTATCATTGCCCCATGCCACAGGAGGGGTATGATTACAACCCCAGTACCTGTCCGTACAATCCGGACAATAAAGAAACTAAAAATGATGAGAAACGATAAAAGGACCGCCTTCTGGTGGTCTTTTTTGTTTACTATCATATTCTTTCCATTATATTTATAAGAAAACGAGAATATGGAAAGAATAGGAAATGCGGGTTGGTTCATGACCGACGAAGAATATGACAAACTTAACGTTGCTTTTGACCTTCTCGGCGGACTACTTGGTAAAAGAGTAATTAACGACACGCTTACTGGCGACAGTGGAGTACCTTATGATGAGGTGAATTTCCCTTACAACAAAAACATTAAAATCAATGAACCCCATCCTCAGTGCCCAAATTGTCCCTGGAAGAATCCGGCAGATTGGACATGGAGACCTTGGGAGGCACCTTGGTATGGCCCGGGGGAGCCAGTTCCGACGGATTGGAAGATTGGTGACGGGGAATGGTGGAAACATCAGCCATATTGTACAAGTACCACAGGAGACAATCCAAATGTGGTAAAAGAAACCCTTACGGCACAAAACAATGCAGAAGACAATGACCCTTTGAAGGAGCTCAAAAAATACGCATGTCAGAAATAGATTACGTAATAACATACGTTGACGGCTCAGACAAGGAATGGCAGGCTGAATACGAAAGAGTCTCAGGAAAGAAGATAAACGCAGAGAAATCAGAGCGTTTCCGTTCCTGGGACAATCTCCGTTACAATCTGCGGGCTGTCGAGAAGAATCTTCCGTTCATTAGGAAAGTCCATTTGGTGGTTTCAGGTCCTTCCCAGGTTCCGTCGTGGATAAATACGGATACTGTTCATGTCGTTTATCACAAGGACATTATCCCGGAGAAGTATCTTCCTGTGTTCTGTTCCACGTCGATTGAGATGTTTCTTGGCTTTATCCCTGGGTTGGCCGACAATTTCATCTATGCCAATGATGATACGTTCGCAATGAAGCCGTGTAAGGAAACCGATTTCTTTGTGGATGGAAAGCCAGTGCTGAATTATTCCGTATCCATGGCTAAATATAACATGGGAAGCCAATACGAGGTTCAGTTATCAAATTCATTCAAACTGGCCCAAAAAGTAAGCGGAAAGGCAGTAAAGGGTAAGAAATGCACCCCTCCTCACAGCATGAACCCTATGGTGGTATCTTCGTACAGGAAAGTATGGGAAGCCGTAGGAAACGATATTGAAAAAGAAGTCACGAAATTCAGGAAAAATAGCAATTATAACCAGTACCTTTTCTCCTTCTACGACAGACTCACCGACAATTTTGCAAGGAGCGAGACGGTCAGCAGCCAGTATATCAATTTTGACAGCAGGTCTCTTACATCTGTCTGCAAGGAACTGGAAACTACAAAGAAGAAACTGGTGTGTGTTAATGATTCCGGTGTGTCAAATTTCAAAATCTTCAAGGAAAAAATAAATGAAACGTTTGATAAACTATATCCAGACATGTCAAAATATGAGAAGTTAGAGGACAAATCCAGGGAAGGGAAACCTCTTGAAGTGCATCTATATACACTGTGCTATAATGAAATGGCATTGATGCCGTTTGCCGTTGATTACTGGAAGACGGTTGCTGATAAGGTGTTCGTTCTTGACAACGGTTCCACAGACGGTTCGGTTGAGTATCTTCAGTCTATTCCTGGCGTGGAGGTAATACATTTCGGAGACAAGTCAGGTTTCAATGACAGGGTAAACATGAGGGTCAAGAACCATGCATGGAAAGCGTCGAGAGGCAAGGCGGACTTCGTGATTGTAACTGACTTCGATGAATTCATGTATGCGAAGGACTTACGTGCAGAACTCCAGGGAATGAAGGACCGTGGTGAAACTATCTGTAAGCCAAGAGGATACAACGTCTATTCGAAGGATTTCCCGGAATATCAGGAAGGAAAACTCTGTCATGAGATATGCGGAAAGGCAATCGCCGACAAGATGTTCTGCAAGGTCACGATTTTCAACCCGAACGAAATCAAGGAAATGAGATACGAACCAGGTGCCCATGAATGCAGGCCGCTCGGCAATGTCAGGTGGTATTCAGGAGATAAGATTTTTCTTCTCCACCACAAGAACATGGGAATTGACTATGTTCTGAAACGTAGTGCCGTGTACCGTAAGAGACTGTCACAGGAGAACAAGAGAATGGGCTGGGGAGTCCAGTATAGTATTGTGGAAAACAAGGTTAGAACAGATTTCAATAATATTTATAATAAATGCGAAGATATTAATGAAATTGTCAATTGAGAGAAGAGGCGATAGGCTGAAAGTGCCGTTCGTGAGACGGGATGCCGTCAAGAAAAAAACGGAACCTTTTTTTCCGTTGAAGCCTGAAGAGGAAAAGGAAGAGCCAAAAAAACAGGAAGCCGCCCCAACTAAACCAGTGCAGGATGATAGGTTAGCCAAAGAGTGTGGAAAAATCGTTGTATACACTTGCGTTACAGGAGGATACGATAACCTCATAAGCCCAAAGAAAACGGATTGCGTTGATTATATATGTTTTACAGACAACCTTTCAGTTGACCCGAAGGGATGGACGCTGAGGACAATGCCGGAGGATGTTAAGGACCTGTCGAACGTTAAACAGCAGAGAATGATAAAGGTTCTTCCACACAAGTACCTTCCTGAATATGATATCAGTATCTGGGTGGACGGCAGTGTTGAGGTAAAGGACGATGTGAAGGAGTTCATCAAGCCATTTATATTTGACGGACACAGTATATTCATCCCTGAACACCCGGTGAGGAACTGCATCTATAAGGAACGTGATGCTGTGAAGGCTTTGAAAAAGGATACCACGGGCCTTCCGGACAAACAGATGAAGAAATACAAGGAAGAAAAATATCCGGAGAGAAACGGTCTTGTACAGTCAAATATCGTGGTAAGATGGCATAATGACGAGGACTGTATAAAGGTCATGGAAATCTGGGCTGCGGAGATTCGTGAACTTTCCCACCGTGACCAACTATCTTTCAATTATGCACTGTGGAAAGCCGGGGTGCAATGTTTCAAAGCCCTTGACAAGAAGACCTGCAATTCCAAGTATTTCAAATGGAATGTTAGACATAATGTTAAAACAGCTAAAAAAAAATGATTGACTGGAAGAAATATTTTGACCACATCTACTGCATACATTACCTTCCATATAAAGAAAGGTACAGGAAGTGCGTTGATGAACTTACAAGAGTTGGAATTAGGGAAAGTGGCGTATTTTCATGGAAACTTACCTGGGACAGTCCGTTGTTCGACAGACTCTATCAGGTTTGCAACGCCGCTCCATCCGTAGGCTGCATGAAAATCGGATTCGCCCACTACATGTGTATCAAGGAAGCGTACGAACTCGGCTTCAATCACGTCCTCATCCTTGAAAATGACAATATATTCTTGAAGGATGCCGACCGTATTGAAAAGATACTCAACGACCTTCCTGACGATTATGACATCTGTCTTCTTGACAAAATACCGGCAGTAAGTGCCAAATACGAGGATGCCGTCAAGAATGCAACAAACGAAAGTTTCATTGACATTGACAAGAAGTTCTACGTGCTGGCGAACTGTTATGCCCTTAGCAGGAAAGGAATGGAACACGTAATTAAGTCTCAGGAAAAGAGGCTTGCAATCAGCGACACTTATCTTCGTTTCAATAACTTCATGCCGGAGGAACCAGGGCTTAAACGCTATGCGGCAATTACCACGATAGCGATACAGAACCCAGGATTCGCATTGGAGAGTGAAAACGAGAAACTCAGGAAAGTCAAATCAGGCATCAATTCAAACATCGACGACTACAAGAGAATAGGTGTAAAATTCGAAGATTATAATCAATGAAAAAACCCGCCATTTAAGCGGGTTTTCTTTTTTTATGATAGATTGTACCATTTTTTCCTTAAAGTGGCTGGAATCGCCTAATTTGCCTGTTTCCTGGGCTTTTTCAGTCCTATCTTGGCAAGGTACTTCCCGTAGGAGTTCTTAATCATCTTATCTGCGGACTCGAGCAGCTTCACTTTGTCAATCCACCTGTTGTTGTAGGCGATTTCTTCGAGACATGCAATCTGTCTTCCGGTACGCTTCTCAATCGCTTCTACATAAGCGGCTGCCTCGGAAAGCGAATCGAAAGTACCGCAGTCAGCCCACATGAAATCATCCAGGTTGATGAGGTTCAATCTTCCTTCTTCGAGGTACATCTGGTTGAGTGTCGTAATTTCCAACTCACCCCTGGCAGACGGAGTGACTTTCCTTGCCATCTCAGCAACACCGGCGGGGTAGAAATAGAGACCAGTCACACAGATGTTCGATTTCGGCTCCTTCGGCTTTTCCTCAATCGAAATCACGTTCCCGAGTTCATTGACCTCAGCAATACCATAATTTTTTGCATTTTCGGAATCAACCGGTATTCCAAATATTACCGCATCACCGGAAATAGCAATGTCCTTTGCCTTTCTCAATTTTTTGGTAAATTCCGTCCCGTGAAAAACATTATCACCGAGCACCATCGCACAAGGTTCATCGTCTCCCAAAAAACCACAATCGTTGGCTATAGTGAATGCCTGTGCGAGACCATCCGGAGAAGGTTGCACGGCATATGTTAGATTTATTCCATATTCACTACCGTCCCCAAACAGCCTTTTGAAATTATTAAGGTCTTGCGGTGTGGTTATTAGCAAGATGTCCTTAATCCCGGCATTCATTAACACCGAAATGCTGTAGAAAACAAGAGGTTTATCATACAGTGGCAACATTTGTTTTGATGTTCCCTTTGTTAGTGGGAACCAGCGACTACCGCTACCCCCGCTCAAACAAATTCCTTTCATAATGTAACTTTTTTATTTCTTCTATTATTTTTTCTTTATCAGTAAAAGTTGATGCGTCCATAACATTTTCCTCTGTATAATATAACAGATTAACTCTATTTTCTTTACAAAGTTTCTTTTTGTTCTTATCTCTCGTAAAGTATTGGGCTACAATCGCACACATTTCCGCTTCCGGGTCTATGCCTTTGAAACTTTGTTTTCCTCCCTTTGCGTCTATCTCCCTACTGACCTCTTTCAATTTTTCACATAACGCTCTCGGGCTGTATTTATCGTTGAGCCCGCCAAAATAACGCCCTTTTCAATCATTGTTTTTTTCTTTAATGTAATCAATTATTTCAATATTTTCTGGCGAAATACTATCCATTGTATAAACACCGTTTTTCATTCTTGGGTCTAAATAAAAAGATGGTGAATTTGTTAAAGAAGAAACGTCCACCTTTAAAAGAGACCACCCATCATTTAAATTATATATGTTTTTTCCTTTATTGAAATTACCAACGGTTTTCAAAAATTGTTCATGTGAAATTTCATTAACAAAGAAATAGATGCGTTCAGGGTTGTGGTAAATATTCCAAGAAGAAAATTTTGGAACTAATCCCTTCAGATTAATTTTGTTCAAATAGATGTTTGGGCAAATGTGGTAGATATATTTTTTTTCCAAAACAGCATCTGTAACATCTATATCGAACTTTTTTTCATAAATGAACACTATTAAGTTTTTGTAAAACTCCATTTTATTGGAGAATGAACAAAACCAACCATACTTTAAAAAATATCTATCAAAATCGGCTTGATTGAAATCGTTTTTCCTTACAATAATTTCGATTCTTTTTGTTTTGTTTTGACTGAACTCACTAAGACCTATGATGCCAGAATATTTTGATTCCCCACAATCCAAATAATATAGTTCTTTATTTTTATCTGTTTTGTTTTCGTAATTAAACAAATTGAACATTTCACTAATAGCATGGACTACATTTTCTATTGGATATGATTTGATTAGTCCTTCTTTGATGATGTATGGTGCTCCCTGAAGTGTCGCCCAATAAGCATCAAAGGTTGGGTCGTGTTTGGGAAGTGTGTTAAACAATACTTCCTCAACAATTTCCTTAATTACCTTATTGAGGCGTTCTTCGTTTATTTTTAGGTTTGTTCGCATCTTTCTTTTTCTATTTCTTCTTTATTTTCTTTTATTATCTCTTGAGAAATAGTCGGCGACAATGGCACAGTACTCAGCCTCGGCATCTATGTTATTGAACGGTACCTTGTCCTTGATTTTTCGCACCTCATCATCGTATTCCTTTTTAATCTTTTCACATAATGCTCTCGGGCTGTACTTCTCATTCAATCCTCTCTGAAAAGCCCTTCTTAAAGCCGGGAACGCCAATGTCTCCACATGCTCACCCAAATTGTCAGAGTTTTGTAGCATATAGTTTCCGAGTTCCTCGTATCTTTCGGCAAGGGCAACACCGTCTTCCTCTGTTAAGCCCTCCAGGAACCCGAACGATTTCCACCTTTTATAAACGTCATTCTCCATGTTTTCGTATTTTTATTCATTATGTTTCAATTTCTCCACGCACACCTCTACCGCATCCATCCATGACCGGGCATGGAAAAAATCAGGAAAATCTTTCTTGACCTTCTCCTTACTCAATACCGAATAAAACGGTCTCGGGGCATGCGGTTTGTTACCATAGTATTCTTTTGTAGTAACCCCGTAAACCTCAGCAAGATATCCGGTTCTCAACACATCTCTGATTTTTCTGGCGAAATCGTACCAACTGCACACCCCTTCGTTTGTGAAATGGTATATTCCTGTTTTAAGAGAATACTGGGTTACCACACCGTAAATCAAATCAGCCAAGTCACGGGCATATGTGGGGGTTCCAATCTGGTCATTGACAACATTGATGCTAACTCCGGACTTCGTGATAAGTTTCATCATGGTCTTAACAAAATTGTTACCATATTCACTGAAAAGCCAGGCAGTCCTAAAAATCAGATACTTACACCCTGAATTGATGATATTCTGCTCACCCTCCAATTTTGTCTTGCCATATACACTCACAGGTAAAGTCATGCGTTCTTCCGTTATAGGCATGAAAGATGTGCCGTTGAACACGTAGTCCGTGGATACATGAATCAGTTTACTGCCGTGGATATTACACGCTTCAGCCAGGTTCTTCGGGGCATCGGCGTTCAACTTCTTTGCCATCTCCTGGTCTTCCTCCGCCTTGTCCACATTGGTGTATGCGGCACAATTCACACAGACGGAAATTGCGTTGTCCATGAAATACTTTTTCACAGATTCGGCATCCGTAATATCAAGATAATCACATTTTCGACCTTCTATCTCGGACACGTCGGTCCAAAACCATTTATTTTCCTTATCAAGATTCTCGAGGTCTCTCAGGCATTGTCCGAGTTGCCCGTTGGCTCCTGTTACAAGTATATTCATCATTTCTTATGCTCTTTGTTCCATTTTTTTATATTTTCATCCCTTCTGGCTCTCCACTCCGCAATGTACTGTTCCTTTTCCTCCGGGGTCATGGCGTTGTATTCATCCTCTTTTCTCTTGCGTTCATCAGATATCTTCACGGATTCAGAATAGTTTGGATAATCTCCCTCGAAATAATCCGAAAAGAAGAAAAGGAACTCGTCGAAATCGGTGACAGTTCCATTGGCAACTGCTTTGCGCATCTCCAAGGAACTATTGCTATATCGAATCCTGTGAATTTCTTCCCCGTCTATCCTGATGTAAGGAACAATGTCAGATGTGGCCCAACAACTCAGCCCTATTTTATGGTGGTATTCTGCTGTCCATGGGTCAATGCTGCTGCTTCCACTTGAGAATTCTATTGTATGTCCGCCTATCTTATATTCCATTGTATTTTAACATCTTCTGTGTTATTGGTTTCTAAAAATGTATTAAAATCAAAGTGTCCAATGCCGATAATTGACTCTGGCGGTACATTGTCAGGAGTAAAAATCCCATATCTCCAATTTGGGTCTTTGAAAAGCCTGGTTCCTTCCCGCATCTTCCCAACATCAATCTTGTATATTGTCCAGGAATATGGGTCTTTGTAACCATTATCTACACCCTTCCAAAGATTATCGTAGGAAATCGATTCTGATATTTGCCAAGCCAAGTTAAAAATATATGTCTCCTTGCACCCTTCTTCTATCAGATAAACCCTTTCCGGGTATTTGAAATAATTGTTTTTAGTTCTGGGTGACAAGCCCATTTTCAGTATACTGCCCTCAAACACAGATGGACTTACATGATAAAGTACCTTATTATTTCCCAATATTTCAACGGTGTTGTCTTTTTGGTTTCTCTGCTCAAATACGAGAGTAGATATAACACCATCCCCTGTAGTTCTCACCTCTTTATCAACAGAATGGAAATATCCGCAATACCCGAATGCTGCTATGACAAGTTTCCTCGGCGTTTTCTGTTCGTTTATTTTTACAAAAATTCGCTCAATGCCATTTTCTCCATGGTCTATTTCAAAACAGGACAAATCAATTTTTAGGGCTTTTGAAATGTAATTTATCGTTTTTTCCGGGGGGTACGTGTGTATAAGACCCTCTATTATGATTGGTTTTCTGTAATCACATTTATATAAAAACCTTTCCACTGGATTGAAGAAATCAACATCGAACGGATGCAAACGTTTATCAAATTCCATTTCTTCAAGGAACCTTCTCATTACCAGACTCTTATCACTGTATTCCATATCCCTGGTCCTCCACTTCGTTTGTTTCATATTTATACGGCAAAGTGTTCCTGTTGAATCCCGTATAGATTTCGTGCAGCATCATGTGGTTAGCATCTTTCTCAGATACAATTACCTCATCAATGTCATCCACCAAATTATTGACCATCTCCAGCAACGTGGTCTTCCCGTCAACGGTGGTGATAGTAGGGTCATCCCACCTGATTCCCCCTTCGCTCTCCTTGCAGTACCCTTCATCACACAGATACGAGAAAGTAGCCTCTTTCGACAACACGACGAAACCGTGTGCGAATCCTTTGGGGACGAAGAACATTTTCTTATTGTCCTTGGTAAGTGCCAGATATTCGAATTTTCCATATGTTGGAGAGTCTTCCCTGATGTCAACAGCGAAATCAATGACACATCCCTCCGTACATCTCACAATCTTGGCCTGTGCATGTTCATCCCTTTGAAAATGGAGACCCCTGAGCACGTTCGCAGTCGAATGGCTCTCATTTACCTGCATCGTATGGAAGTTATATTTCCATCCGGTTTCTTCATTGAATGCCTTGTCGTTGAACACCTCGTAAAAGTATCCACGCTCATCGTTGAATACCTTCGGGGTGATGACAAGTACGTCTTCTATGTTTGTCTTCTCTATTACCATGGCATATCCATATATTTTTCATTATTTTTCTTGTATTCGCCGGACTTGATGTTGTTCACCCAGTCCTGATTTGCAAGGTACCAATCAACAGTCTTCGTAAGTGCGTCAGCCATTGATACTTCCGGTTCCCAGCCAAGCTCGTTCGTAATCTTGTCGTGGTTTATTGAATAGCGGAAATCGTGGCCAGGACGAGCGTTTTCAACGTACTTTACATTATCTTCAACTTCCTTAATCTTCAGATTCTTTTTAAGGCACACAAGCCCCATGATGGATTTTACGATATCAATATTCCTTACTTCGTTTCCGGACCCGATATTGTATGCCTCGCCGGGAACACCCTTCTCGAAGACCGTCATCGCAGCGTCAAGAACGTCGTCGATATAAATCCACTCACGGACCTGCTCACCCTTATCGTAGACAATGATAGGCTCGTCGTTGAGGATTCTCTCTATTGTAGCCGGTACGAGTTTCTCCGGGAATTGGTAAGGGCCAATTGCGTTGCACATGTGGCTGATTACAACCGGCATACCGTAGGTTTTTACATATGCATTACAGAAGAGGTCTGCAGATGCCTTGCTCGCACTGTACGGACTATTCGGCTTAATCTTGCTGTCTTCCGTGAATGACTCACCATCAGCATCAAGTGCCCCAAACACCTCATCAGTAGAGAAATAGTAGAACTTATGCCCTTCCAAACCACCACCGGCGTGATTCCAATATTGCCTTGCGGCTTCCAGGAGTGCAACGGTTCCTACCGTGTTATTAAAAAGGAACTCCATCGGTGCAAAGATACTGTTGTCAACATGCGACTCTGCAGCCATGTGAATTACATCGGTGATTGCATAATTGGCGAAGACCATCGAAAGGAAGAATTCATCCTTCACGTCTCCGTATTCGAAACGGTAGTTCTCTTCCTTTTCAATATCACTAAGATTTTCGGCGACACCCGCATAACTGAGGATGTCCACGTTCACTATAAGCCAGTCCTTATGTTCCTTCACAAGTTTCCTGACAAACTGGGAGCCGATAAATCCACAGCCGCCAGTAATCAAAATTCGTCGTTTAATATATTCCATATCATTTAAAATGTACGCTTCCAATGCTATCATCAAGTTTGAAATCAGTCATCCAGTTACCAACCCAGCGGATTCCGGAGCCTAAGTAGAACAAACCCATTGAGATACCAACCCACAGGAATACGGGGATGGCTAAGATTATTTTCAACGCCTTGCGTAGTTTTTCGTTCTTAATGTACATAGTCCTTTTTGCAAATATACAAAAAATCCCCCGGAATGTAAATGCCTCCCAGGTTCACATCTAAATAGATATTAATGTTTTTCCACCGTGAGTCCAGTCATAGTCATTCCCGGCTTTCGCAACCGCCCTTCCAAATTGCCTTCTGCATTCTTTCAATGAATATCCTACGGTTCGTACCAACCAATTGTATGTTTTACCATAAATGCTTTCAGCAATTCTCGTCGCCTCTTCCGGGTTTTCAACAACGAAGTCGTATGCTTCCCTAATCCACGTTATCCTTTTATAATACGAAGACTTCTTGGCAACATCAAACTCTTCACCAGGGAAATTCAATTCTGAAGACATAATATAAGAATAAGTACCATTTTCGAAAGCCCTTGACTCGAAGTCATGCCACATGTAAACCGCATACCCTATATACTTCTGGATTTTTGGAATACCTGGGTTCGTAGCCTGCCTGGCCCCTGTTATATAGGTCTTGAGTTTTGCGTTCGAATCGAAGAACCCGTCCTTTTTTGCCATTACCAGGTCAAACACATGATGGATTTCGTGCTGAATGGCTTCGCTGAGTTTCTCCTTCAGTATCCTCCCATTCGCCGTGAACCCGTTGATGGTTATTGTCTGGTAATCAAAATACGTTATTCCCGCATAAGGGTCTTCCCCACCACCCGGGCACATGGACAATTTTGGGTAGTCAGTCAAAAACAGGACAATTCTATATTTTTTCCCGAAGGCATCGAAATCAGTGACAAACTTTCCGGAGCCATCATAATTTTCAATAACTACCCTTGTCAAATCAAATGTCAGTTTCCTGACTTCATTACTGATGCCAAGTTCCTCCGTTATTACGTCTTTTATCGCCCTGTCTTCCAGTAAAATTTGCTCTTTCGTCGCCATTGTTTTTTGCTATTTTTCAAATGATTTCTCGCCAATTATCACCCCATATGCTTGAAGGTCGTCAACCTTACAAAGGAGGTCGAATATCCCATTTTCGGACCTGATGTAGTTGCATCTTTTTTTGGTTGTTCTGTCCTCTATGAAATCTTTCCATTTGTCCATGTCCAGCCACAGCCCTTTCAACGGTGTAAGGTTCTCTCCTTCTTCCTTTGCGATGATGAAGAATACCTTATCGCACTTCGTAACGAGGCACCAGCCCAATTGAGAGTGTGAGACCATTTCAAAAGGAATGTTTCCGGTGTCGATGGTTCTGGTATCCACCTTCACCTCGATGTTCTCGAAATCCGGGTTTTTAAAGCACTCGTCTTTCAGTTCTTCAGGAAACTCATCCGGGTAAAGTTTATCATTGTCCAACCCATCATAATCAGTTCCGAACCACGGTTTCTTGGCGATTACGAAGTCGATGTCCACGCTTTGGAAAACAGGGTCTTTCGTTACGTTGTAAACCCCGTATTTTTTCTCCTCAAATGACTTCAAATACGTGTCGGTGAACAACGTCTCTCCCCATGTGCCGTATCTGTCAATGTCGCTCTTGAAATCCGGCGGCCTGTTTGTCTTGTCTACACTCATGTTAAAAATCTTCGTAATTCGTTATCAATATTTCCTTTCCGGTCATCTCCGCATTGGCAGTGACGTTTCTCATGCCATACGCAAACTCGAATGGAATGATGTTGAAATCCTTGTACATCTCCTTGACATAATCGCAGTTGTCATAGGTAATCATCCACTTATGAAGGCAGTTCTTCACCTCTTCTGCGAAACGCTCGTGGTCGAAGCCCTTATGAAGTTCTCCATTCTTTCCGTAGAGTGCAGACTTGGTAGCGGTATAATAAGGAGGGTCCAGGAAGATAAATACACCATCACCCGGCTCTCTTAGTAGTTCACTGTAATCAAGGCAGGTAATTTTCGTATCCTGCAGGAGCGGTCCGATTTTCTCCAGCCTGTCAATGGAAGACGGAGTGAAACGCTTATCGAACGACTCCTGGGAATATCCGCCAGACATGGATGTGCCTGAGAACGTTACACGGTTTATGATGAAGAAAGCGATAGCCCTTGCCTGTGTTTCATTCACATCATACACCATTATATCAGCAACCAACTTCTCGTACATATATTTCCCTCCGAGAGAAGCCCCTTCGCCTGTCGTCCAATAATCCCTGGTTTCACGGATTTCCTTAACCAGTTCCGGATTATCACGCTGAACCTCATACCAGAAACAATAGAGGTCGTAATAAAGGTCGTTGACCCAGTATTTCACATCAGGATGTTTCTGTTTGGCAGTAAGGAATACGGAGCCTCCACCAAGGAACGGCTCACGGTACTCCTTAAAGTCAGGCATAAGGTCTACCAATAACTCAGCAACCCTGGACTTTCCCCCCGGGTATCTGAGTGGTGTTTTGATTAATTTACTCATAGTCAATATTTTATCATTGTTTTTGCATCATTTTCATGTGGTGTGAAAATGAGCAAAAATGTTGGTAACACGCTGTCTGTTAGACAATTTACGTTATTTTTTGCAAATATACAAAAATTAACTTAAATCAAAAATAAATCTGTACCTTTTGCTCTGTATTTTGTTTTTATTTCGCTAAGAAGCGTATCTTCATCGGTTATGACATCATATGGAAAGTCTATATTAAGATTTGAATAGTATAATATTTTAACTCCATTTTCTTTTGACAATTTTTTCTTGATTTCGTCTCTTTCCACTGTGTCTTGAAAATTTTTCTCGCCACCAAAAAAATCTGATGGTTCAAAATGCTGTAAACCTTGACATTCTATGGCAATATTTTTTTCTTGAAGATAGAAATCATATGTTAACGGCCAACCGCTTTTCCCCTTTAGCCATGGGAATTTTTTTTGCTCTTGAAATTTTATTCCATTTTTTTCTAAAATTACACGAACAAGCGTTTCTAATGAACTGGAGTTACATGCCGGGCAACCTTGTTTTCTTCTTACGTGATGATATGGGGTTTGCGAGAAAATCCCATGAATTGGGCATATAATGTTTACCGGTGTATCTGTGTTACGGTATTCTACTAATGAGTAATCGTATTTCTCACCATGTACATTTTTTGCTTCAGATACAAATTTTTTGATGTCCCATTTTTGACTAATTCCTCGTTTTTCGTCCTGACATTTTTGACAACCACACCCAGCGAGGTGGTTTTGTGGTTTTTGTTCATATTCTCCATGCTTTGGGCAAATTATTGTAACTTTAGTCAATCCATCAACATAAGACACTTTTGAATAATCGTATTTATTGCCGTGCACCTTTCTGGCTTTTTCCACGAATACGTCTTTTCCAACCGGCAAACATTGTGGTTTATTTTTCATAGAACACTTCATACAACCCTTACCTTTAAGGTGATTACTTGGTATTTGGAAAAATTCACCGTGCTCAGGGCAAATTATACAGACTTTTGTTCTATCATTTACATATATAACTTTTGAGTAATCGTATTTGTTTCCATGTACGTTTTTCGCCTCATCTATAAATTGGTTTGTTGTCTTCTTCTTTGCCATAAACATAAAATGAAGCCACCACACGTGTTCTCGCACAACAACGCATGGCGGCCCATAAGTTTCTTATTATTTTTTCGTTGTAATAGTGCGAGTATTACTATATATAAATAGTATATAACTTGCAAAAAACAAACACTTTACACTATTTTTCCCAAGATTTATCTTGCTGGAATTCACCGAAAAGCCCAAAGTGATTCATCGAAGCGAAAATAGGTTTATTCAAGCCAAGTTCTTCAATTAATTTTTTAGGTGTTAATTTAATTACACCAGATTCTATTTCGTCTCCACAGGGGTTTGTTATTGAATAATTCACATCACTTTGCCCTATACAGCAAGCAAGAGACACTTTAATTGGGATGCCTTCTTTTTTAGAATATTTTAGTGCAAGTTTTCTGGCATAAAGGTTAAGAGTCACATCAGCTTTAGTTCCATCCTTTATTGGTGCACCGCCACCGACCTGGAACTCACCACCATAGAAGTCAACGGCAAGTTTCCTGCCTGTCACACCGCAGTCCGCAATAGGTCCGTGCATGACGTAGTTTCCCGTCCCATTGAGAATAATCTCCGGGTAGAAAGGAATGTCTGTTTCCGTTTCATTATACCAGTCCTTTATAGACTGAAGTATGGTCTGGTATTCCTCGTCACTACGGCAAGGAACGGCTGCAATAATCTTCTCAATCCAGCCGTTGGAAGCGTCCAGAATTATTTCCGTCTTGATATCGAGCCCTCCGATTCCCTCGTCCTTAGCCTGGTTGTAGAGCATGAAACATAGGTTCTTGGCCAGCGAGTGTGATTTAGGCATCATAAACTCGTCACCATCAGGGTCTGCATAGCCAAAAAAAATTCCCTGGTCACCATAACCACAATTATCAACCCCTTGTCCGATTTCCGGGCTCTGGGCAGTGATATTCGTATAAACGATAATTCCTTCTGAATTTATTACGTTATCAAACCCCCATTTCTCGGCATATTCCGGGGTGTACCCGATTTCGTTGATGGCTTCCTTGACGTACCTCAGCATGTTCTTCTCCAGATTCACGGTACTTGTAATCTCTCCGGCGATATAAACCGAAAAACCTTTAATCATAACTTCCACTGCATACCTGACATTTGGGTCTACTTCAACATAACGGTCAAGGATATACTCACTTATGTAATCCGCTACTTTGTCAGGATGCCCTGGGCTAACATATTCACTAAATTTGTACATAACTAAATTTTCTTTATGCAAATATACAAAAAATCCCGGAGAGAAGAAACTTTCCGGGAACAAATCAGTCTGTTATGTATTCGAATATCGTGAGGACCGTATCATCCGGAAGCGGTTTTATGAAACGGTCATAGTAAGTGCTCATCCACTCGAACTGCGATACGGGGCAGTCATCTGCATCAAGCCAGATATCAGCCTGGTTCAGGAAAGCGAATGCCCAGAATGAACTGCAACTTGTCACATACTCTTCCTTGTCCTTGAACTTCTCGAAATAATCCTGTTTGTCTTTCATGTTCTCATACACCTGTTTGTCCATGTCTGATACGGGTGTAAGTCCATCAACACACATTTCCCATGTACGTTCATAGAGATTGATAAACTCCGGATTCATATGAAATTGTGACCAGTCGATATCAGATTTCTTCGCTGAATATGATGTGGTTCCGTCTTTCAAAATGAACGGCTGTGCAAAAGAACCTCCTCTGGTGGTAGCAATGAATTTCCCTTCCGGGTTCATCCTTGATACCGCATTCCCGTCCTCGTCTGTCTCATAACCTGCGATGAGGTCTGCGTAGAAATCGTCATCATCTTCCATTATCAGTTCCTCGAGTTGCTCCTCTGCATACTCCTTCGGTAGGTTGAACGCCTTAGGGTCACGGCATATTTCTTCCCACTCCTTGATTTTCAGTCGTTTAAGTTGTTTTACATCTGCATATCTGTACAGCACATAAGGAGGAACCTCTTTTAACGAGGAAAAATCAGATACCCTTTCATCCGGCTCGTCACCGGCAACAATCAACACTCTATGTTCTCTCATGTTCTATTCCTTCTGGCAATTTATTGTTATTCATTTCATAAATCCATATTATTTTCTGCATAGCATACTCCTTGGCCTTCTTTTCACCAAGACGCTTGTTCATTCCATAAATAAGCATGAACATTTCCTGGTAGGTGAGTTTTTTCTTGTGAAGCATAAAGCAAACCACCTTATAAATCCATTTTGGTGACGGGTAGCGCTCTATCTCTTCCCTGGTCCAGGATATATCATTCTCCTGTTCCGGTGTCAATTCCGGCATCGTGTATTCTATCTTCTTCATCTCAAAACGTCAATGAAACGCACGTACTCCAACTCCAGTTTCAGAAATCTGAATCCGAATTCGAATATGTGGTCTGTCTTCTTCACGAATATGGTTGGAATGAACCACCAGTCCGCCCCGTAATTCCAATGTTTAATTATCATAGTTCAAAATATCCTGGTGTCACCTTTGATGTGTCTATGCCTTTTTTCTTAAACATGTCCTTGAATTCCTCACCGGTATAACGCATCACGCTGTGGTACATGATGTTGAATTTAAGGAAGTGAAACTCGACTGACAGCGGGTCGAACACACGCTCGTACCTGATGGTTGGGATGAGCCACCATTTTCCAAGTGACCCACGCTTATCCCACCAACAAGTAATGGATTTGGTCCTTCCGTTCTTTCCTTTCCACGTCATAGCAGACACATTATGAAAACCGTCCAGCACAAGGAGGTGATTAATCCGGCGAGGATTCTTGCTCCCGAATGTCCACGCAACTCAGATTCCATGTCCTTTGTGAATGAGTTTGGGTTGCTGGTGTTAATGACATCACTGACAATCGACAGGATGATAAAAAGAACGGACGCTATCGCAAGAAACAGGTCAATCCCCAATAATATCTTCAGTATTATCATCTTCCAATTCTCCTATCTCGAAATATTCTTCCTTGTTATTTTTTCCGTTAAGTATTCCGCAATTCAGCGATTTTACCGGGTGTCCGTAATCTTTAAGGTCATCAGCCCGGTGGTCGGCGGCGTAGATTTCAACTTCCTTCTCGATGTACGCCTTGACCTTGTTGTTGACGAATTTGAAGAGAAGTCCCTTCCTCTTTCCGTCGTTGATGAGCTGTTTTATCTTTCTACAGATTGCTCGCTGTTCGCTTGTGAATTTTCCAGTATTTTCGTATTGCATGATTCTCGTTCCTCCAAAATCTCTTTTGTGGATTTACCGAAGTCATCCCAGGGAAGAACCCCGACATAACCACGCTCCGCAATCGTCTTATAAATATTAAAACATAATTCTATGTCGTAGCCAGCCTCGTGCAGCCTGCCCTCATCGACAACAATGCCAAGTGCCTGTGCCACGGAATACTGCTTGAAGTTCTTCATCCGGCTTCTGACACGCATCAGGACAGGCTCTGCGATGAGCATCACGTCAATTTCTCCGGAAGTCACCCAACCCCATTCGAAATAAGGGTCCCCCTTCGTGTTGGCTCCGTTGTCAAGGAACCATTGACGCATGAACGGACCGTCAAACTTATGGATGTTGAATCCGCCGGTGTATATCTTCTTGCCCCACTCAACCAGACCCTTCTCGTTGAGGCCGCCACAGTAGTAGATTATACGGGCATACACCTTCTTGAATACCTCAGCCATTGGAAGGTATTCGTCGGATGCCATCATTTCCTCGTAGGTATGACCAGCCATCTCCATAGCCTTTTCACTACAGAGACAGCCTTTCTTCGGCTTCACATGGTAGTTGAAAGTCTCTGCGATGACACCGTTCACAACGAACGCACCGCTAATCTGGTGAATGCCACACTTCTCTGGGTCAAGACCTGTGGTTTCCAGGTCATAAAACATTATAACTGCCATTACTTATTGTATTTTTCAATTCTGTTCTTTGAAATCTCGTAGTATTCAGGAACACGCTCGATACCGATAAAGTTCCTCCCGGTCAGTACAGCCATCTTACCAGTAGTACCACTGCCCATAAACGGGTCGAAGATAGTATCACCCTCGTTGGACCAACTGATGATGTGGTCCTTAGCCAGGTCCTCAGGGAATATAGCCGGATGCTCGTACGCTTCCTTGTCCTCAGAGGAATGACCACCACCGATTGGATAACGCCAGATGTTGAACCTCTTTCCGTATTCACCTCTCACAACGTGGTCACGACCGGTATTTCTTACTCCATCCTTGTTGCGACCAGATGTGCCACCCAACGCACCAACATAAGCGTTCTTCCTGTCGATGATGAAGTTCTTTGCCTTGAGTGGGCCCTTCTGCAGGACGAACATATATTCGAACACCTGGTGGTAAAGGTTCCTGGATGGGAAGGCAAAACTACCCTTGTCCCAAATCATTGTCTCTACGTTGAATCCGAGTTCCTTGAAATAGATAGCCTGGCGGAAAGATGAGAGCGTTTCGCTGCCCTTAATCGTTGAATCACCGACAACCCATACAACAGCACCACCATCAGCGGTAATGTCGTATAACAGGTCGGCAACTTCCTTGAATTTATCGAAGTTCCAGTCGTCGTTCGTTCCTTTATATGTACGAAGGTCATCATAAGGCGGCGAGGTAACTGTCAGGTCTACCTTTATCCCTTCTTCCTTCATTTTACGCATCCTATCGACGCAATCTTCACAGTATAAATCTACTTTCATCATATACTTTTTGCAAATATACAAATTTTATTGTTGACAATTATCAATACGGCGCATATATTAAAAGAAAATATGAAAAAGAACTTTTTTGAATGGATTGCGTATTTTGCACTGTTTATTTGGCAAATTTTGCAAAATTTGGTTGGTTTGGGGTTCTGGATTTATTTTAAACTCCGTGGTGATATTGAAACAGTTGTAAAAAACAAGTATTCAAGAGTTTACAAGTCAAAATATATGCGGGGCGGTATTTCTCTTGGCTCTTTTGCTTTTGTGAGTATTAACTATGCGAAAAGGGAAACCATAGTGCGTCATGAACAGGGGCATATGCATGATAGTAAAACCATGGGTCCACTTTATGTTTTCATCATCGGGATTCCATCACTACTCAATGCCTTTTTTAAATTTACTAAATGCTATTATGATTTCTATACAGAAAAATTAGCCAATCACTGGGCAGGCGTTGGGCTTGATAAAAACTGTCGTTTATATATTAAAGATAAGGGTGCTCTTGATTGAACACCCTTTCTTATTAACCCTTAGGAAATACTTCTCTGATTTTACTCACGAGAGCGTCTTCCGTTTGTAGACCGGCCAGTCTATCAATCATCTCACCCTTGTTGTTGATGAATATAGTTGAAGGGACCCCACGGATTCCATATTTAACAGCCAGGTCTTCATTTTCGTCTACATCAAGTTCCTGGAACTCAATGTCACCGAATTCATCCATCTTGGATACCTTGTCGAAAGTCGGCTTGTATGCCCTGCACGGAGAGCACCATTCACCAAAAAAGTCAATTACTTTGCTCATATTCTAAAATCAATTTAATCCGTAATATTCTTTCCTACCTTTAATAAGTAGTTTGTTCACAAAATCCTTGTCAACTTCATCCGGAAGGTCGCTGTTAGGAAGGCTCTTCTCAACATCAGCCAGTAACTTCTCTGCGTAGTCGATGAGGTATTCGTAAGTGTAGTCACCGTTCTTGATACCCATGAGGAAGTCACGGTCGTCAGTTCTCCACAAGTTAAATCCCTTGCCCTCAGAAACCTCCTTAGCCATAGTCAAAAGGCGTACACAGTGGCACATGTTCTTCTGGTTGTAACCAGCCTCAACAGCCTTGGAATAACGCTTCTGATTCCTTTTCTCAACCCACTCTTGGTACTCCTTATACTCACGGCAATGGCAGGTATAAGCATCCTTGTTGTAGGTCATGAAGCAAATCGGTTTCTCACCCTTAGGAATGGAAGAAAGGCGGATTTCGTTGGACTTCTCAATGTCCTCCGGGTAAACGATACCGGAATATTTGAAAAATTCCTTATTCTTAATCCTGTCCTGAATCATCATCGCATCATCAAAAGAAATGAATTTATTGAATGGACGGTTGACACCTTCTGTTCCAAAGTCAACACGATACCAGTCAATGTTCTCAAACTTGAAATAAGCGGCCCAATCGTAATAAACCCCGTAGGTATCCTTCATGTTCGGGATATTCACAACACCACAATAACGCTGGTCAAGATGGTTCTCCGCCAGGAACTCCTTAATCGGCTGGCTTCCCTGGTTTTTGAAGGTATAGCAGAAGTCAAGCACGTCTTTCCTCTCCGTCACCGGATTCACAATCTTCTTGCCGAGACCACGGGCCTTCTTAATCTGATTGAAAGCATACCCGGACAAAGATTTGACAACTTCCTTCGACAGGAACTTGTCACGATGCTCCAGGACCTCCTTTATTACCGGATGTATTTCGCCAATAACAAGGTTTTCCGGGATGAAGAGGCTCTCCAGTGCGTTCGGGTTTCCCTTGCTGAGAAGCGTCATCCACTTGCCGAACTCGTGATAAGTTTCGTCGTGTTTTTCGTCAGACACTTCCTCCTGATAATCGTTTCCAAGACTGATAAGTTTCTCAAAATCAGCGAAATATACGCCGTGATAATCGACATCACTGTCCGGTCCAGCCAGATTCTGACTATGGCTTCCCGCCATGTATTTGTAGGCAATCATGCCACGCTCTTCAATATCTTTAATAGTCATAATTAAAATTTTCGTCTTTTAACAAATCTTCGCTCGTTCCAATGTATTTCTCCATCCATTCCTCATATGGATATGCCCTGCGTACTATGAATCTCGGACATCCACTGAAAGCTGGTTCATAATGCGGACCATAGTTGTCATCTATGAAATTCAAATCTCGTGCCCTTACCCACGCCCCGTTTTCGCCTACATGACGGTTCCAGAAGACGGCGTTTTCAATGTATTTCGGTCTTTCCATTACATCAATTCTGATAAATCGTTAGCGTATTCGCCCTTCCAACCTTGGACGAAATTCCTTACCATATTCAGCGTTTTCTTCTCCGCACATTTTTCATTCATTCCACAGTCTTTGACGTACTTAACGTAATACTCCCTGAAATTCCAGAGTATCTTGCTAATCATGTACTTCGTTATCGGATGGATTTTAGCCGTTTCGCTCTTGCGTTTCCACCATTCATATTCGCTTTCAAACACCTTTCCGGGACTGACTCCATCATAGGTCGTTGCGGCCGCCAGCCAATCACAGACCATTTCAATGACGTATTTGAATGGAATTACTTTAGGGTCGCCACCACCGTCAAGCCCGTCAATCCAATATTCATAATGGTGTTTGTTTCTTCCCCTATGATGGAACCAGGCATAAGACAATCCTTGTTTCTCTTTCGCTTCAAGAATCGGAGACCTTTTACCGTTCCAGTATTTAACGCTTTCAAAAAACTCCACTGGAGATAGTTTTGAAAAATCATGAAAAAAGCCACGTATCGGATACCCCATTTTCAGCATGTAGTAAAATACCCAATACTTATGAATCATAATGGTCTTCAAGTGCCCAAAAAATTTCCTAAAATATGCCATATACTTGTTTTATCTTTACAATGGCAAATATACAAAAATTATTTCGAACAGTAAAAATGATGGCGCTTTACTATTTATAATAAAATAAAAACCTCGGGTTATTCGCCTGAGGTTTTTCTTTCTAATATGGCTATCGCTTTGTCTATGTCTTTTTGTGTTATGCCGGTTTCCCTGCTTGTCTGAATAAAGTTATCCTTCTGCCCAAGCAAAAAGTCGCAATCATCGTCGAAAATGACAAACTCGTAGTCTCCATCCATGTGGTTGTATTTCTGATAGTACGGTCTCCCGGTCGACTCGTCCCATCCGTACTTAGTAGCCATGCCACCGAAGGATTCGACCAGCCACTTCTCAATTTCATTGCCCCGGCACATCCAATCGGTGTAGAAATGTTCGGTACAGCCGATAATTGGCAGTTCGAGACCAACATCCTGCAGTGGTTTGATTCCAGATTCACCCCAGGAAGAAGATATTACCACTTCAGCACCAATGTCTTTCAACTGGTTAAGGAGTGCAATGGCTTCAGGGTCAAAATCGCCACTCCGGCCCTTGGTTTTATTGTACCAGTTCTCTGAGTTGACTACAGAGTCAATATCCAAAAACACTATTTTCTTCCAACTATTCTCCATCTTTTTCTTTTCTATAATTCTCCTTACGAATGTCACAAATGTTGCCATTATAGTCGATGGTGAAAATCATGTCATAATAAGTGGTGTCATTAAACGACCCATAACCGGAGCCGTCGCTGAGATTTTTTACAATACCGATGATTTTACCATTCTCTCCCTTAACACCATCAAATATAGTATACTCGCCATTGCACACGCTATTGGAAACAAACTTCCTGGTTTTGTGATTATAGAGGATAAACCTATCACAGCGATGAATTGGGACCAGGTACAGGTTTTCACCAAGTTCCTCTTTGTCGGTAATGAACACGCCAGCCCCATCAAAAATCCTATTTCCATCACAATCATAGAAATCTTCAATGGTTGAGTAACGAACCCTTACCATGATGAAATTATGGTGCCAGTTGCAAATTTCAGACATGTCATATTCACCAATTTCTTTCCCGTTCTTGGCGTACAACTTTACCTCCCAATCGTTGATACCAATTTTTTTAAACGGGATGGAGTAGCAGCCGTTGTCGTACACACGTTTACCGTCAACCCATTTTCCATATAGGTCAACCCGGTCTCTCTTGGAATCAAATTTAATCATCTCCTTATTGAGTTTACGCTCACGGAGGGTGTCTCTTAAACGCTTAAACATTTTTGTTTCTTTTATTGATTGTTAACGTCTTACTTCTTCTCTCACGAACTGCTGAACAAAATCATGCAGGCTCTCGCACCTCATCATCATCTTGCAGTTGGAGGTTTCCAGAATGTCGTTGATGTCCTTGTCTACGTTGTAAGGGGCGGTGATGAGTACCCCGATGTCTGCGTTGGAGCCGCAAAAATTCCAGTCATTGTCGTCGAGGAGGTACGTGGTGTGAAGCAGGGTCTTGTCCTTGAGGAAACAAATTCCATCAAGAGTAAGCCCATGCTCTTCCAACCACTTCAACGTATCAAACTTGTTCTTATACGTCTTCTGATAGGTGACGATAATCACATCTCCGTACTGGCGAAGGATATCAAGGTCGTGCTTGATGTTCGGGAAAGCCTCTCCCTTCGCAAAAAGCTCTTCACCGTGGTCCTGGAAAAACCACTTGGACGGTGAGATTCCGGTGGTTTCGTAAATCTTCGGGAATGAGTTTTCTACGACGAAATCCTTGACATCATTGACATCCAGGTTTTCCCCGAAATTTTCGTTGTAGAGAGCCACCATGTTCTTCAACAGCGAACGCAGAACCTCGTCCACGTCAATCGCAAATGTGCATTTATTCATCGCTCATTACTTTTTTATAAGATTCGAAAACACTTCTGATATTCTCAGCCCCAACCGGATTTGCCGAATGGATTTGGTAAGCCGGAACTTTATACCCATTGTCAATGCAATAGTTTACAAGGAACTTTGCACAGTCGTAACCGTTCTTACCTTCCCCGAGGTCGTGGTCAAAACTGATAAACCACATCTCTATGGACTTTCCCTGGGACTTCACGAACTCCACGAATTCCTCGTAGTTCTTCACCCTTTTGTCAAACCACCACGGAGTGTCCCGCAAGTCATCCAGATATAGGTAATACTGTCTCATTTCTTCTTCTTGTTTGCTTTATATTCGCCGGAATCCATCAGAGCCTCATCAAGCCAATCCGAAACATACGTTGAGGACTTCATCTTGTTCTTGATAATTCTCCTGTTCATCTCAGCAATCTCCAGGTGTTTCTTCCAGGTTTTGCTTGTCATTCCCTTTGGCTTTTTCATTGCTTTTGTACACGACTATCTCATCAACCAGTTTAGCTGCCTGTATATATATCTTCGCCTGCTCAAACGGATTACTACCGATAGAAAACCTGAAACTCTTGTCATCTATAACGAGTACCGGGTCTCCGTCTGGAAGTCTATAGGCATCTAAGATAGTGTCTCCGTCTCCTGAAATTATTTTCATTGCTCCTCCCCCCAATACGCTTTATCGGCTTCAAGCCATTCCTTGTAATCGTACGTTTTCCTGTCGTTCGGGAGAATCCAATATGGGGTTCCTTCCTCGTATCCGTCAGGATTGAACATCTTCATAATTCTTTCAGTGTCTCTACTCATTGTTTTTCTCCTTCCAATATTCATAATCCGTACAAAGACGGTATTCTTCATATATTTCCTTCTGTCTGTCAGACATCAGTTCATCCGGCGTGGCGAGCATCTCAAGAACCTCATTAATCATCAAAATCTCGTTTCCGCTTCTTTCGTAAAGGAGATGATGACCCGTTTCCAAGTCCATTGCCGCCTTGCAAATCAGTTTCTTTTCCAGTTCCGTCATTTCGTTTCTTTTTGCAAATATACAAAAAACGCCAGAAACTTTTCAGTATCTGGCGCTTTACCCGTTTTTATGTTTTAGAACGGGAGGTCGTCTTCCGGCTCTGCGGTTGGCGTGTAGGACACTTCCGGTCTCGGTTCTGCCTTTACGGTTTCCTGTGGAGCCGCCGGTGCTGCCTGCCTTGCAACAGGCTCACGCTGCTCGTTGGTCTGTGTCTGTTGCTCATCCTCCTTCCTGGTGAGTGTAGGGAATTCAAGATTGAAAGCCTTGACATTGAGGTCTATTCTCGCCGTGCCGGTTCTGTCAGTCCATATTGAATAACTGGGGATTCCACTGACGATAAGACCCTTACCTTTCTTAAGGAAATCAACCATCTTGCCGGTGTGGTTCTCCTGGAAAGAGGAGACGTTGTACCAGTTGGTGACCGATTCTCCGTTCTTGTTCTTGGAATCTACTGCGAGTGTGAACGAGACATACTTGTTGCCTCTTGCCGTTGTTTTGACTTCAGCGTCCCTGCCGAGTCGTCCTGAAATTGTTAGATGTTCCATATCCATCGTGTTTATTAAGTTAAAAATTATTGACCATAAGTTTTACGTTGCAAATATACATCTTTTTTCTGTATTTTTGAAAATTTCGTATCCTTTTTTTCCACGAAATCCAGACTTTTTTCAAGTTCCGCTATCTTGCTTTCCATATACTGAACCATCTCATCCCTCGCATGCTTGAACACCATGTTGGCTCCATTTGTGTTGTTTTCTGTGAACTCGATGCTGACGGTCTCATCCGCATTTCTGCTCATGGTGGTAAAACACAGGACGTTTGATGTTTTTATAAGGTCCAGTGTGGCTTCCAGCGAATCAATCTGTCTGGATATCGCTGCTATTTTTTGTCTTACTTCCTTTTCCATATGATAATGTTTCTTTAATGCAAATATACAAAAAATCCCGGAACCTTTAATTGATTCCGGGATTTAATTTACTTTTTCTTGTTTTTTGTTGGGGTTGGTATTTTGTATGATATTCTCTTGTCACGTAAATACTGGCGTATCATGTCAGGTGTAAGGATTCCGTTATTGCTGGATTTAATTTTTGATAAATCATCAATTACTTCATTACCGTATTTACCCCTTAAATTGTCTTGGTTTCCCTTATTGAATGCACCCATTATTGGATATAACTCATCGTCTGGCACCGTATCGTTTTGCCTTGGCTGATTTTTGGCAGCCTTTGAAAAATTAACTCCGACGTTTTGAGACGATAACTTGTCCTGGGATATTCCTCTTGCCATTTCCCTTCCCTGATGGAAAGTGTCGAGGTCTCCATACTCTCCATAGTCTCCGGTATAATTTCCAGCATCATCCATACCTGTCAATATTTTACCGCTCTTAGGGTCAATCCTTACCTCAGAACCTGGCTTGATGTTGGTAATTGCACTCTGGTTGATTACCTTCTTCTTTAAAGGATTTCCATCATTGTCGGTTGCGGTGACCTCTCTTGTTGCCCATCCTGGCAAATTGTCGGGGTCCATCTTATTGCTCATACGCTTGTTGACGTTCTTTATAGCGTTAAGGATTCCGCCCAGAACCTGATTCCTTATCTCCAGTATCTTTTTCTCGTCGTAGCCGAAATAGATGGAAGTCAGTGCGATGGCATGCGTCTTAAATGCACTGAAGATAAATGGTGGTTCACCGGCATATAGGGAGAGAAGGATTTTATTTCCAGAACTTCTAACTTCATAAGTGACCTGGATTCCACCAAGAGTAGTGGTAGCCTTTCTAACAATATCATTTTCAGACTGTACGGTTTCATCCTCTTCCGGCTTAGGGGTTTCTTGTTTTGCTTTGGCTTCTTTAATGAGGTTGTGATATTCTTCATATTCCTTAAGACCAGCAGAACATATGTTTCTGAAAAGCTCATTGAAGTCAGATATGAATCCGTCGATATCCGCTATTCCACACTCAGCCAAGTAATCTCTATTAACATCACTCGGGCCTAAGTCTATTTCACCGCTTGTGAGTACTCCCATTATGGAATTTACTATACTGCGTTTTTCAAACTCGCCACTCTTGAGACTTTTTACAATCGCTTCCTTTTCTTTCGGGTCCATCATCTCATTTAAAGAGCCTGCTGCTCCGTTTTCTCCACCGAACAT
>Ga0256405_10004281_pt1 | contig 27130 bp, 31 predicted proteins | sample RumenRJG_02DNA_FD_189096 | JGI IMG/M metagenome (GOLD analysis project Ga0256405, IMG submission 189096) | Bovine rumen microbial communities from Lethbridge, Alberta, Canada - RJG_02 | ecosystem: Host-associated > Mammals > Digestive system > Stomach > Rumen | place: Canada: Alberta... | reverse complement strand
AGCGGTCATAGCAATTACTTAAATACATACTAATAATATGTATTATGTAATTAACAAATTGATATAAAAGAATAAATAATTTATAATCTCAATATGAAAAAGTTTGACTTTTTTAAGCAATACAGTGATCCTGTTATTGTAATCAGGGATTATGATGATGTTGTTTTCAAAAACAACTCATTTTGCCGTGTTTTTAATCAATTTACAGATATAAAACGCTTTGCACATAAGATTAATTTCGATTTTTGCCCGATGGACAGCGAAAACGTCGATTTATATTCCCCGATTTTTCAGGCAATAACTTCAAAAGAAAATTTTTACGCAAGAATCACTTATACAAACAACTCCGGTCAGGTTTTTTATTACGATATGACTGCCGTAAAAAGAGAATTATATACCATTTTTTTCTTTACCGACATAAGTTCTGCAATCACACTTGAAAATTATCAAAAAGAAAACGAAAAATATAAAGAAAAACTCACCAAACTTGAAGAAGAAAACGAAGAACTGCTGAAAATTAAACAAAATGCTCAGACTCAAGCCTTTCGTATCGCACTTATTAATAAAGTTTCAAACATCATAAGAGAATCTATGGATATTTCGGTTATTCTTAATTCGGTATTAAAAGAATTATCTTTGATGTTTGGGTGTTTCAAATCGTATTATGCGGAAAACAAAGACGACTCATTTACGATAATTGAGAATTACGGCGAAAATAATATCAACAAAGACATTCCCATAAAATTTGACCAAAATGTTATGTCAAAACTTGAAAAACAGGAAATTTCAATCGGTTACTCCATAACGGAATATACAAATGCCGTTCCGTTTAAACAATCTGTTTTACGGATAATTGCTCCTGTTTATCACATGCAGAAAATGATAGGGGTTCTTGTACTTTTGAGTTATCAGAAAAGAGAACTGAATGAAGAACTTGAAATTCTTGATGCCATATCCTCCCAACTTGGTAACGCCATAATAAGAGCGGAACTCTACCGCAAAAACGCCCAAAATGTGAAAGAACTTAAACAGGCGCTTGAAGAACTGAAAACCACTCAACTGCAACTTATTAATACCGAAAAAATGGCATTTTTAGGGCAACTGGTCGCCGGTATTGCCCACGAAATCAATACTCCGATAGCATCAATTAAGTCAAATAACGGCGTGCTTATTCAACTGACATCAAAAATTGAAAACAACGAAATTAAAGATATGTTTGAACAAATAAACAGCATTGACAGAGAAGCAATAGAACGCATAAGCAAAATAGTCAGTTCCCTGAAAAAATATGTTCGTCTTGATGAAGCGGAACTGCAAAATGCTGATATAAACAAAGAAATGGATTTGACTCTTGAAATTATCCGCCACGAAACAAAAAATAAAGTCGAAATCGAAAAACATTACGGCGATATTCCGCTTATAAAATGCTATCCGAATATGCTAAACCAAGTTTTTACGAATATTCTTATCAATGCATGTCAGGCTATTGAAAATAAAGGAAAAATAACAATTTCTACCGAATTTCTGAATAAAAATCTAATCGTAAAAATCAAAGATAACGGCAAAGGAATTCCGAAAGAAAATCTCAATAAAATTTTTACACTTGGTTTTACTACAAAAGGTATAGGAGTCGGGACCGGTTTGGGGCTTGCTATCAGTCAAAATATTATTGACAAGCATAAGGGTAAAATCAGCGTGGTTAGTGAAGTCGGACTTGGTTCGGAGTTTATTATTACTATCCCTTGTGAGTAGTAAATTATTAAGAAATCGTAAGAAAAATTTCAATATATAATTGCATTTTAGCCATTTTTAAATAAACATGTATCAAAATTTGTAAAATAATTTTATTCAACTAATGAATTTAATTTCATTATGTATTATAATAAGAATACTGAAGGAATAAGTGTCAGTATTACCCTTAATAAATTTCTGGCCCAAATCGCAGTAGGTAAAGGAAAAATCAGAAATAAATTTTATGAATTGTAAACAAAGTTTAACATAATTTGAAAGAAAATAGCAATTTTATTCACAAGAAATTTTTTATATAGAAGTAAGTAGTGTGAATAATATTGTAGTGTCGGAGGAAAATAATGACAATTAGTGTGAACGGTAGCAAGAAAAAACAAGTTAAGAAAACATTTGAAGAATTATTGAATGATTTAACCGGAAGTAATTCGGAAAAGGTTCGTTACAACGCAGCCCGTATCTTGGGTGAAATGGGCGATTCAAAAGCAGTTGAACCTTTGATTGATGTTTTAAAACATGATAAAAACGGTTCTGTCCGTTTGTACGCAGCAAGAGCCTTAGGTGAACTTGGCGACTGCAAAGCAACAACTCACTTAATCGAATCTTTGCGTGAAGACAGAAACGTTGATGTTCGTGTTCGTGCAGCAAGAGCATTAGGACGTTTGGGTGGTGCTATTGTTGTTGAACCTTTGGTTGAAGCATTGAATGATGAAAATCCGCAGGTTTGTATTACTGCAACTGATGCTTTAATCGAAATCGGCGATGTTGCAACTGATGCTTTAATCGAATCTTTAGACCACGAAAAAGTTAACGTAAGATGCGATGCAACAAGAGCATTAGGTGAAATCGGCAACAAAAAAGCAGTTGATAAAGTTATCAATATGTTGTACGACGAATGGGTAAACGTTAGAATTTATGCGGTAACATCATTAGGTAAACTCAATGATACAAAAGCAGTTCCTGCTTTGATTGATGTTATGAAAAACCGCAATGAAAACGAACTTGTTAGAGCAGGTGCAGCCGCAGCGTTGGGTGTTTTGCGTGACACAAGAGCGTTGATGCCGTTAAGAGAACTTATTATGGAAGCAGAAGAACTTGGCGAACTTGAAGACACTGCCCTCAAATCTTTCAAAAAGATTATGGCAGCAAATTGGCAGTCAATTCCGGGTGCTGCTCCGGTTAAAAAACCTGCAACAGCAACTTTATAATAAGTGCAAAAATAAAAGATTTAAGAAGGTGCGAAATATCGCACCTTTTTTATTGTCTATACCATACATTAAAGTTTTCTATTTCTGAAAATGTCTTATAATAATCTCCACGAAAATTTAAACATCTGTCATCTATCATCAAATAAGCCGGAGATTTAAAACTTGTTACATCAGATACATATTTATCTAATTTGTTTTCAGACACCCATTTTCTTACAAGCAAGTTGTTTCGTGTGGTGAAAATCTTAATGTCAAAATTTTGCGATAATTTTTCAACAAATTCGTGCGCACCGTCTTTTATCGGCGGAATAAAATTTTCGTCATAATTCCCTGTATAAGTATTCAAAACACCATCTAAATCTATTAGTATTGTTTTTCTATGCTTCATTAATTTATACTCCTATCGTGCTATTTGCCTGTTAATTTATTTCAATAATAACAATAAAATTAAAATATGGCAAATAGCACGATAGAAATATTCAGAAATAACCTTAAATATTATCGCAATAAAAAAGATTTTACTCAGGATAAATTGAGCGAAATCACCGGTATAAGCAGTGACTATTTGTCAGAAATTGAAAGAGGAAAGAAAACACCAAGTTTTAAAAGAATGTTATTAATTGCAAACGCATTAGACATTGAAGTTTACAAATTATTTAAACCAATTAGTTAATCTGTATTTAGGTTTTGAGATATAAACCCCAATTTACTTATTTAGTATCTGAAACCGTCAGATTTCATACGGGCAATGACTTCCTGCAATTTTTCATCGGAGCAGACATAAGAAATTCTGAAATACCCTTCGCCGTATGTTCCGAATGCAGTTCCGGGGACAATTACGATACCTGATTTTTCAAGCATATCCTGACAGAATTTTACACTTGAATCGTATTTTCTTGGTATCGGCATCCATAAATAAAACGTGGTATGTGGAATTTTGCTTTCATCAATTTCCCAGCCAAGTTCTTTTAAGCCTTTTATTAAAATACTTTGTTTTCTTTTGTAATTGATATTGCCCTGTTTTATATAATCTTCACCGTCAGGAGAAGTCATAATATAAGCGCACGCCTTTTGCAAAGCCTTAAACATACCGTTATCAATAGTTGATTTACCTTTTGCAAATCTTGAAACGACCTCACTGTTACCGCAAACCCAGCCAAGACGCCAGCCGGTGATTGCATAAGGTTTAGATAGCGTAAACATCTCAACCGCAATATCTTTTGCACCTTTAAGTTCAAATACGCTGAATGGTTTTTGGTCATCATCAAAATACATATCGCAGTATGCGGCATCGGAAATCAGCAGAATATCTTTCTTTTTGCAAAAATCAATTACGCTTTGAACGTATTCTTTTGATGCTGTAACTCCAAGCGGATTGTTCGGATAATTTATTACGACTGCCTTGACTTTATTTTCATCATATCCGTCATTTTTTAACTGTTCCCAAACCTCATCCAAATTCGGCTGATAATTATTTTCGGGAGTCAGTGCCATAGGATAAGCCTTACCGCCTGAACAGCCGACCATTTGAGAATATGAAGCATACCCCGGATCGGGTATTAAAATAATATCTTTTTTAAATTCGTCATGTTCGGGATAAATAATAAATCTGATTAAGTTTGCAAGCCCGTCTTTTGAGCCTAAAATCGAACAAATTTCAGTGTCAGAGTTAAGTTCGACACCGAAACGGTCTTTCATTCTCTGCGCACAGGCTTCTCTGAAATATTTTTCCCCTCTTGTGACAGAATAAGAATGAATACTGTCCTCTGTCAAAAATTCTTTGAGTTTTTCAACAAGAGAAACGGGCGGAGCAGACGTCGGTGCGCCCATAGAAAGTGATATCGGGGCTCTGTTTTTCTTTGTTAATGCGTCTTTTAACTGCGCTGTTCTCTCTTTTAATCTTACCATTATATAAGTATCTAACGCCATTACATCTTCGTTAAATAAATTTTCCATTTTCATGTTTCATACCTCGTAACAGATATTATATAACAAATATAAAAAAGTAGGTAGATAAGTGAATAACTACTTATTTCCCTATATTTTCCGAAAAATATAATAGGTAAAATTGTCTTTTTTGTAAGATTTAACGAACGCAAAATTCATATTGAGCATTGCAATCGTATCGCACATGTATTTTTTAAACAGGGAATCAAGAATATTATCAGGGTTAATTTCCTGAACTTGTTTGCGCAAATCTTTTATATCAACAATGGCATTGTTATCCGTATCATACATTGCAAGCACTACATATCTGCCTTTTTGCACAGTGTTTGTGACATTTTTTATAAAATAATCAAAATATTTTTCAGAAAATACTTTATCTTCGTTAATTTTACTCAAAATGAGTTTATATTTACCCCTGCCTGCCATTGTGGTGCTGTCATCATCGTCATAATACACACCGTAAGGGTTTCTTGCCGTTTTGTGAAAATCGGAATTAAAAACTCTCGGGCGTGTCAGGTTTCTGAAATAATACGGCGCATCAGCACCAAACGGCAAAATTATCATATCTTCAGATGTTAAACCAAGTTCGTCCGATTCAAGCGCAGGACTTTTCAGCGCAAGTTCTTTATTGTGTTTCATTGTGTATGAATTTTGGAAACTGAACACCCCGCAAGCCAAAATAAACAAAACCAAAAATACTTTTAAGTGTTTCGGGTTAAACTTCTGCTCCATGCCTGAAAGCGCAAGAATTATGACAGGAGGAAGAAGATACAAAACATACCTGACCGTAAAAACATTGACCTTCAGTGCCGAAAGTACTACTGCCAAAATGAAATTCAGCAATACAACAGAACTCAAAACTTTTATAAATTTATCTTCGCTTTTTAATGTTCTTATAAAACCAGAAATGAAGTAAATACAGGGAATTATGACAAGCAAAGCAAACCATATATTGATACTGTAACTGCCGTTTGAAACCCAGTAAATGTTTGAATCAATAACCGCACCGAAGAAATTGCGGATTACATCGACTATGTGTGAAAACCGTAAAACACCTTCATGGCTTATCACAAAAACACTTCGCATTTTTGCGTAGTAAGAAATCAGAATGAAATAGGGAATTAAAAATAGCCATTCAACGACTTCAAAACGCAGGTATTTTGTAAATTTTTCCCTGTTATTTTTATATAAATATATTGAATAACAAAGTATTAACGACAGGTTGTATAAAATTCCGCCGACAAATGTGTAAGGAATTAAAATGTTCACTCCGATGAGTTTCAACAGTGATTTTTTGTCATTTTTTTGTTCAAAATCAACAAGATAATTTATTGATAAAAGAACTAAAAATACCGCTAAAGAGTACATTCTGACTTCAACAGAAAACAATACCAAAAGCGGACTGACTGCGCAAATCAGCGCACACCAGAACCCGTTTTTTACAATCTTTTTACCTACGATGTATGCAAGTACAACAGTTAAAATTCCAAAAATCAACGACAAAGAACGCAAAGCCGTTTCGCCTTGCCCAAAAATATTTGACCATATCTTTAATAATACAAAATACAGCGGAGTGTGTTGCAAATCGACATTCAACAGGTTGTGCATAATGCCGAATTTGTCACTTGTCGTTGCCCACGAACAAGCCTCATCATACCACAGCGCACTGTCTAAATATAAAAACCTTAAACCAAACCCTATTAAAACAAGTAATAATACGATTAAAATATTTTTCTTCACAACATTTCCCCCGATGTGTTTATAATAGCATAAAATTTCAGGAATTACGCATAATTATACACCACATGTCGTTGCGAAAAGGTCAATGGCTTGACCGACGAAGCAATCTAAGTTTTACGCATAAAAAACTAAAACGGCTGGATTGCTTCGGGCTTGCCCCTCGCAATAACATGTTAGTTTGTTATTGTGGGCAAAACAGGAAATTTATGCTATATTTACATTATAAATATTCAGGGGGTTAATATGAAAAAATTTGCACTAACTTTGTTAATATTGGCAGGCAGTTTTATTCCTGTTTTTGCAGATACAATTTCCTGTGATAAAAGTGATTTTGCAGAAATCTATACAATGATAGACGATGCATCTTATGATATCCGTTATTATTCATCAAATAATTTCACCGGAAACCGAATTAACGGCTACAAAGCACCGAAGGCTTATATGACAAAAGAGGCTTTAACGGCACTTTCTGCTGCATCACAAGATTTGAGAAAACAAGGTTATCGGCTTTTGATTTGGGATTCATACAGACCGCAGAAAGCAGTTGATAATTTTGTCGTATGGATAAATAACCCCAACGATGAGGGAGACAGGTCTTTTTACCCTGATTTGAAAAAATCAGATTTGGTTAAAGGCGGTTATATAGCAACAAAATCTTCCCATACAAGAGGTTCAACGGTTGATTTGACTTTGATTAAAACAGACGGCTCTTTTGTCGATATGGGCGGAACCTTTGATTTATTCAGCGAAATTTCACATCCTGATTACAAAAAACTGACAAAGCAACAAAAGAAAAACAGACAAATATTGCGCAAAGCAATGTTTAAAGCAGGGTTTGACGGTATAGATTCAGAATGGTGGCATTTTACCCTGAAAAATGAACCATACCCCGATACTTATTTTGACTTTGATGTTGAATAACATTGTGGTGCAAAAAATTGCACCCTGCAATTATATTATTCATTTTTCACATCTAAATCATAGTCAAAAATGTTGTCTTTACTTGTTTTTTCTTCCCACGTTGTAGAAATATCACAAACGGAAACACCGTCTTTTTCTATTGTATGAACAAACTGACACGGGTTTTGAGTCTTGTTTGCGGTGCAGATTAATGTATCGCCCAAAAAAGTTTCTCTGTTAAATTTTATACTCAAAGTCCTTAATTTATGAGTTTTCCTGAACTCATCAGGTGCGGTTAATTCTGCGATATTTATATAACTCTTGTTATTAACATGTTTATTAAAATCAAGGTCGGATAAATTGTTTTTGTGTTCAATTTTTGTGTAAACTTCCGTTGTTTCGGGTAAAACAAATTTTTTGTGTTCCCCAAGAGTCAGTTCATCACACAATTCAAACCGTTCTGCTACCATATCGGTCTTTGCAGGACGTTTTGTTTCTCTGTCTATGATAAACCAAAGTGCGTTACCTTTTGCAAAAGTTTTGTTTTTATATTTGAGTTCGTAATCAGTGTAAACTTTCAGTTTTGAAATTTCTGATATCCAAATATTTATTTCGATTTCTTCTGACCAAAACGGTAAATCATCGACAAAATCAATATTAAACTCTGTTACTATCCAGTATTGATTAAACGGAAACAAATCATAAGCCGCCATTCCTTTTGTTGCCGTGTATCTTGCAAAAGCGTCCTGCAGATACATTATTGCCGAAATCGGTCTTAAACGGTATTCAAACAAATCCATATTATCAAGAATTACATTATATTTTTTTGAGTATTTATTCATAATCTTCTTACCTTAAACGTGTTTTACTATTTTAATTTAAACATAAAAATACGTATGTATAAATATGCCGAAAGTTTAATTATTGATACGAATATTTACCACTCGGTTTTTATTGTAAAATATTTAATAAGGAATAATATTATGGAACATAAAACAGCATTAATATTAGAAGGCGGAGCAATGAGAGGCTTGTATAGTGCAGGCGTTCTTGATATTTTTATGAAAAATAATATTAATGTTAATGTCATTTATGGTGTTTCAGCAGGTGCTCTGTTTGGATTGAATTACAAATCACGCCAGATAGGTCGAGCTATAAGGTACAATTTAAAATATGCTCACGAAAAGAATTATATGGGATTGTATTCGCTCATCACCACAGGTGATGTTATGAACAGAGATTTTTGTTTTAATAAACTTGTTTATGAGTTGGATAAACTCGATTTTGAAACATACAAAAACAATCCCGTTGAATTTTATGCTGTTGTAACTAATTTAAAAACAGGAAAACCTGAATATATAAAAATTGATGATGCGGATAAAGATTTGGAATATTTTAGAGCATCTGGTTCAATGCCTTTTGTATCAAAACCTGTTGAGATAAATGGGAATTTATATTTAGATGGGGCAGTAGCAGATGCCGTACCTATTAAAAAAGTACTTGAAAAAAATTACGAAAAAATTATTGTTGTATTAACAAGACCACTTGAACTTAACAGAAAAAGAAAATCACATCTTCCATACAAATTTTTTTATAGAAAATTCCCAAAATTTGTTGAAACGGCAAATAATTCTTGCTCAAGATATAATGCAACGATGGATTTGATAGAAAAGTATGAATCTGAAAATAAGATTATTGTCCTTCGTCCTTCTGAATTAATTAAAATGCAAAGGGTAGAAAAAGATACAAATAAGTTGCAAGCTATCTATAATTTGGGAGTTTCTGACTGCTTGAAAAAACTTGATAAAATAAAAGAGTATTTGAATGTTAAAGCCAAGAGTTTTTAAATTCTTAACTTCCTTTTTTAATAAATTCTGCTAATTTTTCGGCAATAAGCCTGTGTGAATTTTCATCATAATGCAAACCGTCATAATCTGACGGGGTGATAAATTCATTTATATCAAACCATAAACAGCCGTTTTTGTCTGCAATTTTTCTGTAAATCTGACCGACTTTTTTTGATTTTTCTACGCCCGTTTCGTCAAATTGAGTACTGAAAGCCCCTTTTAAAATTCTTTCATCAAGTATGACAGGCGGAATGATGATGATATTTTTTGCTTTCGCTTTTGCTAAACTGATTAAATTTTTCAATCCGTTTTCAATAGTGTCAAAACTTATGTTATATTGAGATTTCAAATCATTTGTGCCTATCGCAAGAATTAACAGGTCGATATTATTTGTTTTTGATAACATTTCGGGAAAATGTTTCGGGCCGGAGAACAAATCTCCTCTCGGATTATTCACAAAACCTGTCCTGTCATACATTCCCTCATTTACAACTTCATATTCCGAACCCAAATTTTTTTGTAATAAAGAAGTCCAGCGGGTATTTTCGTCAAATATTGAACCGTCTTTCGCATTGAAACCGAAGGTATTTGAATCTCCGTAACATATTATTTTTTTCATTATTTACACCTGTATTTCAACTAATCTTCTACCCAAATCAAAGGCTCGTTCTAAATCTTTCGGGAATTGAGTTTCTTTTACTTGTCTTTTATGTTCTTCGCTAAATACATTACAATCATATTTTGAATAATCTGTGAATTGATATGTATCGCACACATTAAGAGTTTCGCAATATCCGTAAATCATTTTCAAAGCCCATTCATTTGCGCCCAAAATTGTCGGATAATTATAATTCGGCAGAAGGTTTTCAGGAACATTCATTGTAAAAATTAATCCAACTGGAATATTCCGTTTCAAATTACGCATCGGTTTGCCATTTTTATCAATCATATATGTACCGCCTGCAAACAACATTCTCTCAAGCAGGTTTCTAAACATGCCTGTCGGATAAGAATAGTAAATCGGACTTCCGATTATTACGGCATCTGCATTAACTATTTTTTCAAGTACAGGTTTTAAATCGTCTTTCCACGCACAAAGTCCGCCTAAATCAATTCCTTTTCTTTTGCAGGCAAAACAACTCATACAGCCTTTGTAATTTATATCTACAAGGTTTATGTATTCAACTTCTGCCCCAACAGATTCAACACCTTTTTGTGCTTCTTTGAGAAGTTGTGCGGTATTAAAGTTCTTTCTCGGACTGCCGTTTAATATAATAACTTTTTTCATATTATTCTCCTTAAATTTTTCATCATATCATCTAAAATCAAAAGTGTATCTGCGTTTGGCTGAATAAGCAATTTATTAATATTTTCTTCAAAATTCCGGGGTAAAATCTTACAACTATTTTTTGCGTACTTAATCAGCCGTTTTTCTCCGGGGTGCAAAAGTTCATTAATTGCAAAAATTACATCAAAATAACTTGCAAGAAACGCTGATATCCTGTGGTTTATGCTGACAACATCATTTCTTTTAACTGCTTTTTCAATTTGTTCGTAATACGAAGCAAACGGTTTATCTTTCATAAGCATCATATTTCTATTAATAATATTTTCTTTCAGTTTTTTCGGATATTCAGTTTTAATAGAATTTTGCAGATTTAAAAGCCAATTATTTTTGTCAAATATTATTTCAAAATTTTTCAGGGTGAATAAAAAAGCTGTCGTATAACCATTTGACGGATAATGCTTAAACCACACGTTATTAACTATATCCTCAAACCAATTTACATTCCAATACATAACATCTAACTGCCTGTTTAATCCGTCAGCAAAAAACTCATCACCCTGACCGAAATATTAACCGCCAACTTCATATTTTGAGGAATATTTTTTTATAATTTTTTCTCTATCAGATGTGTGAATATCATTTTCCGTAAAAATATAAACATCAATATCCGACAGGCTGTCAGAAGTATTATCTGCCCCCGAACCACCTATTGCAACAGCGCGAATAAACGGTGAATTTTCAAACTCTTGTAATATTTCGCTAATCTGCATTGTTAATCCAGTTTTGAATATCAGATTCTTTTGCATTATTTTCGTAAGAATCAAACCCTGCTTTTACATCAGAATTTTGGCATAATCTTGCAATATCTGAATACGTCATTGACGCTCCGCCTCCGCCGTGGGTGCAGAACGGCATAATCGTTTTACCCGAAAAATCATTCTCCGATAAAAAAGTTCTTACAGGGCTTGCAAAGGTGTACCACCAAACCGGAGAACCGATAAAAATTGTATCATAAGCAGAAATATCAATACTTTCGGTTAATTCAGGCATGAAATCTTGTTCTTTTTCATCTTTTGCCTGATTAATAATATCGGTATAATTTTTTGGATATTCGTGGCTTGTTTTTATTTCAAACAAATCACCGCCTGTAATTTCTTTGATTTTTTCCGCTACCGCTCTTGTATTACCTGAATGTGAATAGTATGCAACCAAAACTTTTTTATCCGCCATAATTACTCTCCTTTAATAATAAACTTATAAGCCATTATAACATATTGAACCGTATTTTGAAAAGAGGTTCTGATTAAATTCACTTCTTTGCCCTGATTTGTTTCCCTTAATTACATTACTGCCGTTTAACATACACCAAGAATGCCCTTACAAACTGCGATTTTAAAGGCTTTGAGGCGACTCTTGACTTGGGAAAAAATGTGATACTATATCCTCGTGTATTATAAAATTTAGGATGGTTATGTAGGCTTCGCAGATTTTTCTATTGTTGGTGATGAATATAAAGAATCAGGATTCGCTCCTTATGCTGTAGCAATACATATAGTGTATTTTGATGACAATAAGGAGATGAGGAATTATATGACGAAGAATACAAAAAGGAACAATCCTTGCTAAGAACAAATTCTTGGGAAGAATTTAAAAATAGTCTAATTAAGAATAATAGGTATCATGCAAATACATTTAACACAAAATTATTTGAACAATATTGTTGGGCAGCTCCTAAAATATATGCTGCTGGCACGAAATTTTATAGAGGTAGAATATCTAACAAGGAAGGTTATTCAATAGAAAAAATGGGGTGTCCACCTTTTAAAAATTCAAAAGCCGGAAGAGTTAATGCAGAAGGAGTAGAATGTCTTTATCTTGCTAACAATATTGAAACTACAATAAACGGCATTCCGCATTTTGGCTTTTGGGCCATAAGGCACAGCCAAAATCTGCTCCAGCCTCTGCTCGCTCCTCGCTCGAACCACTGACAAACCTAACGGTTTGTTGGGTTCTTCCATATTCCAAAACCATTCTCATACCAAAAAACAGGACAAGATAAACCTGTCCTGTTTTTTGGTGGAGACGGTGGGAGTCGAACCCACGTCCAAAACGGATGACAATATACTTCTACGAGTGTAGGCTATTTTTTGCTCAACTGATTCAGGAAAACGTCTAAACCATACGAATCAGCCAAAGGTTTTATTTAAAGGAAACTCTAAACCTTGCAAAGTTGTCTTGATACGCTTACTTTGCATGGGCGCACTGCCGCTTGCATAATGGACTCATAAAACCGGCAAGCTGGGCAATATGAGTGGCTAAGCATAGACTATGCTGCTAATGCATAAGCACCGGCAAAGTCTACTTTTCTTACATTGTTAGCACTTAATTTGGTTGCTCGTTGATGACGGAGAACAGCGCTCCGACTCGCCGTATATTACCACCAAAACGTCCTGTCAAATACCAAAACGTCCCCATGGTTGTTAATAATATAAGTATTACGTTAGGACTTTTAAAGATTAGTTTGCAGGTTTGCGGGTTTGAGGTTTGGAGTTCATAACAGTTATTAATTAATTTGAAATGAACTTGCAAACTTTCAAACTTCCAAACTCGCCAACTTCCCATGAAATGAACTTGCAAACATGCAAACTTTCAAACTCACAAACTTCTAAGAAAAGAACTTGACGTCCTAACGTCTTATCAACTTTTATAATTGTAAATGTGCAATTATTACTATTATAACTGAATTTCAGACTTTTTCAACCCGTATTGTAACAAAATATTAAGAACATGACCAAAAACATTAAAGTTCATGAATTTAACTGCCGACATGGAAGATAACGAATAAAATAAGACGAAAGGAAATACTGTCATGGGAATGTCAGCATCACAAGCAAGATTTTTAAGTTTAACAGCAAGAAAGAACAACGTTGAATTTGAAGGACAACAGATTAACCAGCAAAGAACAACCTTGTCTAACGAATCAGCAAGTTACTACAGCGAACTTTGTAATATGGAAGTACCAACACCACCGTCTATTGACGACTATACAAAAGTGTCTTACACCTTCAATGACGGTGCAATGACTAACACTCTTATTTCATTACTCCCTGATACAACTGTTGAAGGTAAAGCAAATAATAAGTACGTCGTAAACTATGTCGAAGAATGGCAGGATGATTATGCTATTGTTCCTGCTGCTTCAAGTTTGGTTGAAGTTGATAACCCTGATAATCCGACAACATTCAAAATAGGTTCAACATATTTGAGAGCAATAAACAGCACTGACCTTGGTTATATTACAGGTGATGACGGTAAATATTACGAAAAATCCGGTACTGCAACTGCAACAAAAAATCCTGCAAATAATCAGTATTACATTGCATTTTCAGGAACACCGACTGACGAACAAAAAAATTCGGGAGTAATTATTCCCGAACTCGGCGGTAAAAAAGTATCTCTTGTAAATATCGGGGATGAAACTACTCCAAACTGGGTATATTATGTAAATGCAGATAGTGATGGGAAATATAATACTTACACAGAAATAAATCAAGCAAAAAAAGAGGAACTCGATTCAAATGCGCTGACAAGAGCAAAACAGGCTTTGGCAAATGATGAATACGGAAAAACATTATCTGATGAACAGAAAAAAGCATTAATTGAAAACGAACAGTATTTATTAAAAATGGCACAGGAAAAAACCGGTGATGACGGTAATTTCTACATCAGATATATCAAAAATACCACAACAGGCAATTACGAACCATATTTGTACGCAGAAAGTGAATTAAAACAAAAACAAAAATATAACAACAAATTACTTGGAAGTATTCCTTGTTATTCACTTGGTTCAACAACTCAAACAAGAGAAATCTTACATAAAGAGGCTACGGTTGAAAAAGATTCATCAGGAAGATATGTTGCAATTACTATCAACCTCGGAAACGATGACAGAGGTAATAAAATCGAACGTACTTATGCTTTGACAACAACCACAACAACGGATGAAGAAGCATACAATGATGCAATGAATCAGTATAACTACAAACAGCATGAATATGACCACAAAATTCAGGAAATCAACTCTAAACTTGAAATTGTACAACAACAGGATAAACAGTTAGAATTGAAACTGAAACAACTTGATACCGAAGAAAATGCGATTTCAACTGAAATGGATGCAGTTAAGAAAGTTATTTCAAAGAACGTTGAATCTTCTTTCAAAACATTCAACGCATAAGAAAATAAAGAAAAATATACAAAAGACCTGTCGTGCTGACAGGTCTTTTTTTTTACCATTTTATTATTTTTATTTTTAATTTTTAATTATAAATTCCCTACTATGCAAAAGTCGGTTTTTTTGGTATACTTTTAGGCATAAAGAAAGGTGGTTATTATGAAATTTGTATGTACAGTATGCGGTTGGTCTGTAGAATCAGATACAATGCCTGAAAAATGCCCTATTTGTGGTGCTACAACATTTAAGGCTATCGGCGGAGAAGGAAAAGTTTACGCCTGTGAACATCACGTTGGCGACGGAAAAGTCGATGATGCACAGGTTATGGAAGGTTTAAGAGCAAACTTCAGCGGTGAATGTACAGAAGTCGGTATGTATCTTGCAATGTCAAGAGTTGCCGAAAGAGAAGGCTATCCGGAAGTTGCCGAAGCATATAAAAGATACGCTTTTGAAGAAGCGGAACACGCAGCAAAATTTGCAGAATTACTCGGCGAAGTTTTGACAGATTCCACAAAGAAAAATCTTGAACTTCGTGCAGAAGCGGAATTTGGTGCTTGTGACGGCAAACTTGAACTCGCTAAAAGAGCAAAAGAACTCGGCTATGATGCAATTCATGATACCGTTCACGAAATGGCAAAAGACGAAGCCCGCCACGGTAAAGGCTTTGACGGACTGTTGAAAAGATATTTTAATTAAGGTTGAAAAGTTGAAAAGTTGAATGGTTGAAAGATTTATACTGTTGCTGACGAACATTTTAAATGTTCGCAGAATAAGGACAACCATTCAATCTTTCAATCATAAACTATTCAACCGTTTATATGATTACACTTTTAAAAAATTTATGGTAAGTTATAATTATGAGAAATAGAAGATCAGGTAACGGACAATTAAAAATTTTATTATTTATAGGTGCAATAATACTTGCATTAGGTTTAACGATATTCGGATTATCCAAGGTTAAGGTTGATGAATTTCACAAGGCATCAGTAATATTTATTGTTGATTCATCGGCATCAAATGCCAAAGATTTGCCCGAACAAACAGCAACATTAAAACAATTATGCTCAATGCTTGATCCGGAAGACCATATAAAAATTTTGAGAGTGTCCGAAAAATCATACATAATTTATGAAGGTTCACCTCAATCGACTTCGGAAATTCGTAAATCACTTAAAGAATTTACCAAGATTGACGGCGATGAATACGGAACGGCTTACGGTTTGGCGATAAAAAAAGCATTTAATCACTCTGAAAATCTTTACAAGAACGGATATATTCCTGCCGTTGTTGTAATGGGTGATTTGGAAAATGAAGGCAAATGGGAAAATCAGATTCACTGGGATACTTTCCCGTCGGAAGTTGCTCAGGTGAAGAAGAATACCGATGACAAACTCGCTATGATGTTTTTATATGCAGCACCTGCAAAATTAGATTATGTGAAAGAAAAATTAGGACCTGTTTTGGGTGAAGGCAAATTAATTATCGGGAACAAAACCGGTGCTGCAAGACAATTAAGTAAATTCCTTGAAGCAATAGGGAGATAATTGCAACATTTGGGAGAGTAAAATTTAATGAATGTAGAAATTAAATTCGGAAGTAATATAAAAAATTTTGAAAATCAGCAAAACATAGTCATCGGTTCAACCCCTGACTGTGATTTTGTAATTGACGGAGTAAAAGAACCAGTTAATTTTAAAATGGTATTTTCACCGAAATATAATCGTTATGTCATTGTAAATTCCGATGAAAATGCTGATTTACTTTTCAATAACAGGACATTTAAAAAGGCACTTATAACGACAAATATTTCTACAATCAGCCATACGGGAATAAAAGAAAATATTCAACTGATTGTTGAAACGGAAACTTCTGAAATTGATAAAGATTTATCAGTATCAAAAGATAATAAAATACTAAAATCCGCTGTTTCTTCGGGGGCAACGGCAACAACAGAAAGGGCGGTAACTAAAGTGCAAAACAGCAGAACTACAAGCAGAGATAAAAAAGATATTTTTAACGGCACTATTGAAAATAACCGAATTGCCATCGTAAAAGAAGTCGGATATAAAATTCAGGCACTAAAAAGCCAGATATCTTCTTTAGGCAAAGTGTCCTTCATTGCAAATGCCGCAATTTTGGTATTGTCAATTATTTGTTCATTCGGTATGACAAACTTCATTTTGCACCTGCCGATTGATACAAGTAAAGGTGTTTTGAATTTAACCACAAACTACGGATTTTTGGTTGCAATTTCACTTATCGTTTTTGCGGTATCATTTGCAATGAAACAGTCAATATTTTCTTTAATTGAATCAAGCCAAAATAAAAGATACGGGGAAAGCAATGATATTCAAAGACTTATGGTTTATGCTTCCTGTGTGTTTATGCTTGTAATTTATGCTATCAACCTTTTCTATTATAAAGACATCGCATTTGTTGCATCAATTTTCGTTTCTTTGTTATTTGTCGGGGCTTTGGCTATTGTTTCTGCTGCAGCAGGATATTTTAAATATCAGTTAAAAACCGCAAATTACCAGTTGATGAATGTTGAATACAGAGAAGATTTTGAAACTACGCTTAAAGGTTATCGCTCTTTGATTTCACAATATATTAACAGTTTAAGCGACAATAAACTTGACTTAATAAAAGACAATCTTTTAAACACTCAGATAAAAATGGTTTTTGAAATTATAATCGGTATGTTGACGGCACCGTTCCTTGCTTACGGTGTATCAAACACTTTGGCAAGTTGTTTCCCTGAAGCAGCAGGCTGGGTAAGAATTTCAGGTTTGAGATTCAGCCCGATTTTCTTGGTACTTGCAACATTTTTGATTATATTTGCGTTCTTCTCATTTGTGAGAGCGTTTACTATCGGCAAACAAATTAAAGCGTCGGAAATTATCAAGTTTGACGGTTTTCATGATTATGCAAGCCATGGTGTTAATATCCTTGGTTTGGATGCAATTAAAGGACTTCACAAAGAGAAAAATATAACAATGGCTATTGCATGTGTAATTGTTGCGATTGAATTTACGATGAACGTTTCATACTTCATTCAGGAAATCGGCGGAGATATTTCCGGTATGTTCATCAGTTCAATGGCAGCATTTGTTCCTACGGCATTACTGATAGCAGAAACAATGATGCTTAGCGGAACAATGCATAAAATTAACAACTATCAGGAAGTATTCCAAACACTGGATTAATAGATAGAACATGAGAAGAAAAAAACATAATCCCAAAGTACCCATAGCTATCGGTGTTGCACTGTTTATCGGCATATCTATCGTAGTTATCAACGCAAAAGATATGCAGACTATTTCAAGAGTAAAAGTCAGCAACCAGCAGATAGTCATTAATCAGGGTGATGTCGGGATGAATAATTCCGGGAATTTGAGCAACCAAAATGTAAACGGCTCAAATACAAATGTTAATATCGGCAATAACGGCAGTTTAAATAATACCGGCGGAAGTTTCAACAACAACGGAAATTTCAATAATCAAAATACGGAATTTGGTAATCAGGGACAATTTGGGAATACCGGCGGAAGTTTCAACAATAACGGGAATTTGAATAACCAAAATACAGGATTTGGCAATCAGGGTGGAGGTATCGGCAATCGGGGCGGAGGATTTCAGAACGAAAACGGTGAAATCGGCAATTATAATGTCGGGTTTGAAAATCAGGATTATCGCTCTGAAATGGACAGATACAAATATCAGGATATTGACTGGAGTACATGGAAAAGTAATTTTGTAAACAGAATACTTGATGACAGTATGTATATCACAAATCTTGATTTATACGGTCTCGGCACATGGTTTTATTATTCCTTTAACGTAACAGATAAGGGTGAAATCAAAGATGTATTTGTCTTTTCACTTTATCTGAATGAAGACGATAAAAGACAAATCAGAGATTTAATCAGGAGTTATGCTCATAAACCTATTACAATTTTCCCGAAAGATTCACAGCGTAAAAAAGCGAAGGTTAAGGCTATTATGCTTTTAGGGGAAACCGAATCCAAATCTAACGCATCTAATTTCAATGATATAGAAAAGATTAAGAAGAAATATTAATCTTCCTTTTAAGCATCATAGCAGGGGCATATTGAGGCAAAATATCAAGACAGATGTCAATTTCTTTTTGGCAGTTTTTGATGTCTTTATTTGTGTAATGAATATACGCCAAAAGATAGTGAAGTTCGGGGTCTTTGTACAAATTATCCTGTGCTTTTTTAAGGAAAAACATCGCAGGAGCCATAATATTATGCGCCCAGAAAGCACGCCCAATAAATTTGTAACATTCCATATTATAAAACGCCATAAAATCGGCATATTTTATGATTTGCTGAACAATATCGCCCTTGCGGTAAGTTATAAAAATATCCAAATCAGGTTCTAAAAAATTTCTGATCTCAAAATATGTCGGCGACATGGAAATTTTTTCTTCTATCATCTGCAAAAGCATTAAACCCCAGTGACCTCTTAAATCATCCACTTTTGCTTTTTCAAACATTTCTTTGGCTTTTTTAAAATTATCAAGCACCATATAGCAATAGCCTGCTTCAAGCGGATGATTATGAGATTCAAAATAATCACGACAGCCTTTTAATCTGCCCGATAAAAAATCCTGCTTAACCTGTTGATATTTTGTTACCATAAAAATTTCTAAAATCCTGATGAATTTGTATCAATGATATTTGGCATAACAGACTGCATCATCATCATTTGAACAACCTCAGGCGAAACATTTTCGCCATCTTTTGCAAGTTGCGGAAGCATAGTTGTTATGTCTGAAGCGACATCAGTTGTGCCGTAATCACCAAACATCATTTTTATTTCATCAAGTTCTTTTTTATTTTGTATGTATTCGGGACTTTTAAAGATATCCTCAACATCCATTCGGTCAGCAAAAGCAAGTTTTATTGTTGTTTCACCTTCAGATTTTTTTTTATCAAATTCTTTAATATCTCTTATATTTTGGAAATATTTACCCGGAGCATTTGCATCTTCTCTATTAATTTGCTGTTGAAGATTTTTGAGTTGAAGTTGTTTATATTCCTGTTCAAGTTGCGGAGAGAATCCTGAACCGTAAGGCGAATTGATAAATCTGTCAAGTTCGCTGTCTTGATTTTGGAACGGCAGTTGGACTTTGTTTTCACCTTCAGCACCGGTATCATTTACAGGAGCATTCGTATTAAGTCTTTCCTGTAATTGGGTAAGATTTCTGTTTATCAAATCCTGAGGATTAACCGGAGTTAAGCCGATATCACGAGCCATATCACGATACGGATATAAATATTCAGGTTCGTTTACGTTCGGGAAACATTTTGCATCATCTTCGTTACCTATAACACAATTTCTGCCGTTTGTAGCATATTTTACTATCATTGGATTGTCATTAAAACTTATTACACGTTCATAAGCAAGAATTGCATCTTCTTTTTTACCGCATTTTGCATAACTCATTGCAAGATAATAATAGCCCAAAGTGTCGTAAGGATGCGACTGAACATAGGCTTCACACTCCTGCATACATCCTGCAAAATTGCTCAGGTGATATTTTTCTATAATACTGTCTAAATTAGGTGTGTCATAAAAATATGGTTTTTTAGTCCAGTTTCCGGCCCCTGTTCCGAATACTTTTCTTGAAGATTCACGCAGATAATCATTTCTTCTTTGCGGAACTTCAACGTTAACTTCAACTCCGCCTTCTTCTGTTGTCGGAACTTCTTGTGGCGGACGATTCACTGACGGTGAGTTTTGTGCCTGATTAGTGTAAAACATTTCACTCATAGCGTTATCTCTCGGAGAATTATCTCTGTGAGTATCAGCATATAAATCATAGTTTTTCAGCGGATTAACAAATCCGTAAGATACTTGCGGAACAACTCCCGCCAACATTATTGCCGTAAGTAAAAGACTTAATTTCTTTTTCATTTTTAACCTCACAGTTAAGTGAATATTCTACATCAACATTATTATATGATATATGTTATTGCACGTCATAATCCAAACGTATGAGATTATAATCGTCATGTTTTATAAGGATATAAAATCAAATTTCAAATAATAAAATTTGTAAATAACCCTATTCAGGTATTTATTTTTATTCAAAAAAAATGTATAATCTTTACAAGAGGATGTTTTTAGTTTACAAATATCTTATAAAAAGGACACCAAAAATTGCTTAATAATTTTGAAAGTTTTGACAATTCGGAAACTGCAACCAAAAAAGATATAGTTATACAGGAAAGAGTTGAACTTTTATCAACCCACATGTATAAGCAGTTTTTAAATTATCAGCATGCAACAGTTAATACAAATGAAGTTTTTTCAAGAATGATAGACTGTCTTAATATAGTTTCCGATAATATGAAGCAGTCCTTTTCGTCAAGAGGAATTCCGACACAAAATATTTATGTTGAATCAGATGCGGTCAAATCCGTTTCGGTTATAAATGTTTTGTGGAAAACAATCAGTTTTACCACCCGTTGCAATTTTGAACCTCAGGTACTTGCAAGAGATGACGGCAGAAATATTCCTTCAAACAGAATTATGGCGCTCAAAGGAAATTATAATGAACTTATGCAGGGGGTAAAAAATCCTGATGAAGAAATGGCAAGACTTCTGGAAAATGAAATTGCTTCGTTGTATGTTCCGTCAGATGAAACCCAAAAATGTATTTTTAAAATAAAATTTAACGGTCAGGAGTTTGCACTCAACCAAACCGATGCACCAAGAGAGTTTGTATTAAAAGTTGTTGAAAATGTTTGTGGTCCGAATGAGTACCACAAAGACGGTTTCCCAAGAACATGGATTAATTAATTTTTAACAAATTGACTTGAGAGAAAAAATAATTAAGATGTTATTGTAAGGGGTATCAGGCAGGTAATGAAACTAATCAATAAATTAAAAGCGTTTGAAAACCAGTATGCTTATATGAAATGGGCAATGGGCGGAGAGTACGGAAAAATTAAATATGTCGGGGAAGATTATGTTGAATTTGACATAATAGATGTCGATACGATGGCATATCAGGAAACCGTGTTTATTGCTTCACATCTGATTTTGGAAGTATCAGTCGGAGGAGCGGATATTTTCCGCATTGTTGCAGAAATCTCCTCGCAGTTGTAAATAACAAGTAAGCAGGTCGGCGTTGCCGCGCCGACAAAATTGTAGGGTGCAATTTTTTGCACCAGATTATTTATTTTAATAATCAAAATCAAATAAATTTTTTACATTGCAATTCAAAATATCTGCAATATCCAATAAAAATGGCAAACTTGGTTGTTTTTCTCCTCTTTCAATACAACCGATATAATTTCTTGCACTTTGTAATCTGAATGCAAGTTCTTCTTGAGATATACCAAGAATTTTTCTTTGTTTTTTGATATTAAATCCTATTTGTTTGTAAATATCTTGATACTTATTTTTATCTCTTGCCATACCACCTATTGTGTGGTATTTTGTAATAAGTTTCTACCACCTGTGTGGTTGTAATACAAAGGTAATTATAATGTTTAAAAAGACAATTTTGTTAGATTTAGACGGGGTTTTGAACACTTATACAGGGAATTATGACGAAAATTTTATTCCGCCGATAAAAGACGGTGCGTATGAATTTGTTGAAAAATTATCGCAAAATTTTGATGTTAAGATTTTCACCACACGAAACAAACTCCTTGCAAGCAAATGGGTTATTGAAAATAAGTTAGACAAGTTTGTATCAGATGTAACTGATTTTAAATCACCTGCATATCTTATGATATATGACAGATGCCTGAATTTTAAAAGTGATTTTGATAAAACATTTGAGCAAATAGAAAATTTTAGTGTTTGGTACAAATAAAAAAAGTGCGAAATTTCGCACTTTTATCGAAATCTTACCAGGAGCCTCCGCCCCCTCCGCCACCGCCTCCGCCACAGTGACCGCCACCACCTGAGGATGATGATACCCCGCCGTTTGAGGTTGACGGAACGGAAACAGAACTTATATTGCTTGCAAATGTATTAAAACTGTTGACACTCAAAACATTTCCGCTATACCATTCAGGCTGAAGTGTCATTATGCCTTCAAACTGCTTTATCCATCTGTCCGAAACATCAAGAACATAAGCATAAGGCAAGACATCATATACATAAGACGGATTTTCTGCCAACAATTTTTCAAGCCTGTATTTTTCTGCAACCGTAATGAATTGTTTTAAGCCCAAAACTTCGCCAAGCATTTTGTTGCCAAATTCGTTTCTTTGCGGAAGGTGATATAAGCAAATTGAAGATATAATAAGTGATATTACACCTGTTGTTATTGCAGGAATTGTTACCGAATTGATTACTAAACTTGGCAGAAGCATTATTAAGGGAATACCGCCAAAGCCTGCTGACCATACTATAATAAAAATGCTTGTTGCGATATTCTTTCCTGACGATACAAAATGTGAAATAAGGACAATGAGTGCAATTAAAGGAAATAAAATTACAAATCCCATTGATAATATTTTGAAAATATCAAAATTAAACAATGAAAATATCGTCAGTGCTCCTAAACCTAAAATACACAAGGACATAAGCACAATCAAACCCAAACTTATTGAGTCTTTGACAAATATTTTTTGCCTTGCTTTGTTTATTGTACCTATAATTGCCTGACATTGTTTGTAAAAAGTTCTTGAAATTGACAACTCTATCTGAGATGTCTTTTGTCCTGGAATGAGTGCACTCATAAATGCTCTTTCAATAGGATTATTTCCGTCATATTCTTTAACTTTTTCTATTTCAAATCCGAACATACTGTCCGAAATCTTTAAATAACCTTTGTTTGCAAGATAAAAAATAAGAGAAACAAGGCTTTTTTCAGTTGCTTTACCTTTATACATCAGTTCAACTTCCGCACTGTTATAGTCTTTTGGCGGATAAAAAGTTACAACAGGTACGATAGGTTTGTCTTTACCAAAAGTAAACCAAACAAACCAACTGATTAATGCCAGTAAAATCATCAATGATATAACTATCATTGAAGTATAGTTTGTTTTATGTTCAAAATACCCGCTCGTAACAGGCACTCTGAGTGTTATTCCGTTATATGCCGGCAAAGTTTGAGTGGTATAGCCCGACAAAGTATTTTCATTTACAAAAAACTGCGCTCCACCGTTAAAGCCTGATGAACCTTCTCTACCGACAGAAAGTCCTGCTTTGCCGGAATCAAATTTTTCCGGCATTGTTACGCTGAAACTTGCACGCTTAATTTCGGTAGCCCATTCGGTACCGATTATGTTGAAATAAAATTCGTTTTTATTATCCAAAAAATTGTAATCATAAATAATTTTATAACTGTGAGGTCCGCTTATGAGTTTATCAGGATTACCGATTTTTATTTTTTTGTATCCGTCTTCATCAATAATGCTGTATTGATCCGTCGGAACGGAAATATTTGTTATTGTGTTGCCTTTTAAAGGTATTTTACGAAAAATTCCGTGAGATGATACGGTAAAATTAACATTGATATTTTCGGTTACATGCGCTGTTTTGTCCTTATCAACATCAATTTTTACATCATAATTCGTTATATAAAAGTTTTCCGCAAACGCAGGTAATGCAACAAAAATACAAATCAATAAACCAAAAATTAAACCAAAAATCTTTTTCATTTATAACTCCGCTTTGATGCTTTCCCTTTCATTTTCAGTTATTTCAAACATTTTTGCATTTCTTATTCCGAACATGCCTGCAATAAGGCTTGTAGGGAAAATTTCAACGGTATTATTCAAAATTCTCACACAACCGTTATAATATTTTCTTGAATTAGCGATATCCGTTTCTATTGAGGCTAATTCGTCCATAAGTTTTGAATAATGTTCATTTGCCTTTAAATCGGGATAATTTTCGACAATGGCAATAATTTTTGACAAATTTTCACCAAGTTTTTTGTTTGTATCAATTTTGTCATTGTCTGACATATCGGAATAGTTGCCCGAACGCAGTTTTGCAACATCTTCTAATACATTTTTTTCGTGTTTTGCATATGCTTTAACGATTTCGATAAGATTAGGCACCAAATCCCAGCGTTTTTTCAGGTAAACATCCATTGTTGAAAACGCCTCTTTTACATAGTTACGCAGAGTAACAAGCCTGTTATATACCACTATAACAAACAAAACCAAAATAACGGCAACTACTGCCAAAACCGTATTATTCATAATTAATTATCCTTTAAGCCGAAAGTTAGTCGTTTGCACTTGTTAAGAAATTAACAAGTCCCTGCAAACCAAGTTTGTAACTGTCGATTTTAAATCCGCAAATCTGACCAACGCATACATCGGCGAACATGGATTCATGCCTGAATTCTTCACGTCTGTATATATTTGAAATATGGATTTCAACGGTCGGAATTTTCACTGCCAAAAGAGCGTCACGGATAGCAACGCTTGTATGAGTGTATGCGCCGGCATTGATGACGATACCGTCAAAATTACCGAGAGCATATTGGATTTTATCAACAATTTCACCTTCACAGTTGCTTTGGAAGATTTCGATATTTATTCCGAGTTCAAAGGAATATTCGTGAAGTTCCATCTCAATATCTTTGTAAGACTTTGAGCCGTACTGTTCGGGTTCTCTCACTCCCAACATATTGATGTTCGGACCATTAATGATGAGTATGTTTAAATCTTTCTCCATGCCTGAAATTATACCACAAAAAACAAAGAATGTAAATTTTTGTTACAATATAGATTTAGAAATGTTACAAACTTGACATGTTATTATATCATGCATGTACAAACTATCCCAAAATCTCCTCCCAAGATTATTGTTCAAGTCGCAGAAAATTGTGACTTTTTTTTTTGCATGCGTGAGCCGATGTGGAGTGCCGGTGTCGGCTTGCCGACTGGCAAGTCGAGCAGGGCACGGAACATAATACCACCGCCGTTGTGAATGTAGCGTTAGCGAAATGAACGAAGCAATCTTTGATTGCACAGGCGGAATTTAGCCCGAGCAGATGAATGAGCTAATTGCGAATGGTTCCTTTGACAAAGGGAACCAAAATTTTCAAGATTCCGCATCAAGTGCGGAATGACGAAAATTTTGTGTAACTCTGTCTGCTGTGCATATTGCGAGGGCGTAGCGGATTTTGCCGATGTGTAATGCCGATGGCAGCAATGTGGGGTGCAATTTTTTGCACCATAAAATCAATATTTCTTTATCCCGTAATTTTTTTGGAGTTTTTTAAGGGTACCGTTGTGTGCAGATTCATTAATCACATCATTAACAACTCTGACCAAATCTTCAGATTCCTGCCCTTTGCGGAAGGCAACCGCATAAGGTTCTCTTGAATAGCGTTTAGGGAGCATAACAAGCCCGCCGTCTTTTAGTGATAAACCGATTAAAATTGTATCATCGGAAACGATGGCATCTGCTTTTCCCTGTTTTAACCCTTTTACTGCTTCGCCGTAAGTTTTGTAGCCTACGATACTGACATTTGGCACCGCAGCACGCAGACTGGCTTCACTTGATGTCCCGAAAACAATAATTGCTTTTTTACCGTTAAGGTCACGAATCCCTTTAATTTTGCTTCCTTTTCGTACAAGCAAAGCCTGACCTGCAATATAATAAGGATCAGAAAAATCTAAAATTTGTAATCTTGCAGGAGTAACAGACATTGTCGCTACTATCATGTCAATATCTTCGGAAAAAAGTTTCATCATTCTGTCAGATGCCGTAACGGGAACGAATTTTACTTTCCCCTTTTTCCCAAAAATTTTTTCACCTATCATGTTGGCTAAATCAACATCATATCCTGCATATTTGCCATTTTTATCTTTAAATCCGAACGGATAAGTATCGGTTTTTATTCCGATAATAACATTTCCGCGTTTAACAATATCGTCTAAAGTGCTTGCCACAGGTTCTTTTTGCGGTTTGGCACAGCCGCAGAGAATAAACATAACAAGAACCAAAAGTAAAACTATCTTTTTATACATTCAATTAACCCTTTTAGTTCATTATAAAACAACACGACGATAAAGCAAGAGAGTTTTGTAAAGTCCGATAAGTCTATAAGTTCGTATAATACTATTTATATTAACAGTCACAACACAATATTTACAATAACTGAATATTGTAAAAGACATATCAGGCGCATAAACTTTATTTAATCTTACTTGACTGCAAATTCCTGATGCATTTTTTCAAACATCTGCAAAGTTTCTTCTTC
>Ga0256405_10004280_pt1 | contig 27138 bp, 30 predicted proteins | sample RumenRJG_02DNA_FD_189096 | JGI IMG/M metagenome (GOLD analysis project Ga0256405, IMG submission 189096) | Bovine rumen microbial communities from Lethbridge, Alberta, Canada - RJG_02 | ecosystem: Host-associated > Mammals > Digestive system > Stomach > Rumen | place: Canada: Alberta... | reverse complement strand
CGGCAACATCTCCAATAGCATTAAGTGTAGTACCGGCTGTAGCTACACCGGAGCCAAGGAATTCAGTCGGTTTTTTACCAATCACTTTAGATAAACCAACACCAACCGTTTGCAAAGTGTCTTGCAAGCCGATAGATATTACATTAGCCGGCAAATTAAACCCTTCCCATGCCGCTTTCCATTCTGATTCAGAGGCTCTGTCCCACATACCGTTAAAATAGTTTTTGTAGTCCCCGCCAAAATCACCTATTTTACCTGTTTCTGCTCCTTTTTTTAAAGCGTTGCCATCTTCTTCAAAATCAACGCCTAACAAAGTCATAGCAACCAAATATGGATTTGGTTTCAATAATTTACTTCCGGTGTATCGGTATAAGCCTTCTTTTGTGAGAGTACTGCCGACATCTTTTAAGGTCGATTTATCAGAAGTATTGTGTTCATCATCTTCTCCTGATTTTGCCGCAGTTGACAAAACCTTTACTTTTTTGTCTTCTTTAGCTTCTGCTGTTTTTGATTGTGAAAGCAACTTTGCCATTTCTTGAATTTCAGCTTTGTTAGCATCTCTGTTCATTGCAACAATATTATATTTTCCATCTGAATTATAATTTTCATCAAGGTCTTTGAGGAAGTCTATCTTTTGGTATCATCATGTTAGGATATTGAGTTAAATCAATAGGTCTTATCGTGTTAATTTTATTGTTCATAATGTTCTCCTTTCACTTTCTGTATTGTGTACAGTTTTTAAATTCCTAAGGACTAACATTTTATTAACTAAATTTACATTTCTTAACAATTGTTATTTAAAACTCAATATTGACAGGAAATTTATTTTTGTTTGTTTAAAAAAAATTTTAAAATAACATTACTTAAATAAAAAATACTAATCAAATAAACTAAAATCCGAGACCAGATAACAGAGTTTATTTTATAGTAATATTTTAAATTTTAAAATAGCAGAACTTATTAAATTTTTAAAACCAATTACAAATATTATTCTGACATAAAACTTTGTCTAAATCTGCGATAACATCTTTTCTTGTAAGATTAAATGAAAGCGGAGAAATTGATATTTTATTTTGTCTAATCGCTGTAATATCGGTATTATCGTTATCTTTTTCTGTTGTAAGTTTACCAGCCATCCAGTAATAAACCTTACCTCTGGGATCTATACGTTTTTCGTAATTGTCCGTAAACATTCTTCCGCCCATTTCAGTAACAGCAACACCTGTAATATCATCTTTTGCTATTCCGGGAATGTTAATATTTAAAATGGATTTTTCGGGGAACTTAAATCGGTCTAATTTTGGAATAAGACTGCTTATAAATTCAGCTGAAAACTTTAGATCTTCAAAAGAGGGTTTAAACGAATTCAGAGAAATGGCAATACTTGGAATATTCATCATAGCACCCTCAATAGCACAACTGACAGTTCCTGAATAAAGAATATCGTGTCCAAGATTTGGCCCGTGATTTATACCTGAAATTATTAAATCAGGTTTTTCATTTTCAGCAAGAATAGCACTAACACCAATTTTAACACAATCACCAGGAGTACCTGAAACAGACCATGAGCGTTTTGAGCCATATTTTGCCTCAATTTCTTCGACTCTCAAAGGTGAATTTAAAGTAATAGAATGTCCTGCTGCAGAGCGTTCCTGATTAGGTGCAATTATATAAACATCATAATCTACAGATAATTCTTCAGATAAAGCCTTTATTCCGTTAGCGTGTATTCCGTCATCGTTTGATATTAAAATATTCATATTATAATTCTCCTTTTGATAGATTGCCTAAAAAATAAGGTAAAATCAATAGTTAAAGTTGACAAATTAGAAAATTTTAACAAAAAGGTTGATTTTTTTAATTTACCGTGGCATAATGGGGTTGTAAAAGATAATATCGCGGGGTAGAGCAGCCTGGTAGCTCGTCGGGCTCATAACCCGGAGGTCGTTGGTTCAAATCCAGCCCCCGCAACCATTTAAAATAAAGACTTTTAGAGATTTCTGAAAGTCTTTTTTATGCTAAAATGAGCAAAAGTTGCAAAAAAGTTGCAAAAATATATTTATAAGGAGGAATAAATGCTAAATAATGACAAGAATGAAAACAAAAATAATGAATCTGACTATAATTTAGACCGCCATTTGCGTATAAATCGACACTTGGCGATTTTTAGTATATATCCGCTTGTTGTTTAGGTTTGAGGCAGGTCGGAAGTGTCGAAAAAAAAGCATTTCAAAAGTCCGATTTGGCAGGGAAGTGTCGATTAAAGTCAGTACCTCTGCCATTTGGTTCAACCCCAATTATAGCGAGGTTTTAGAGGGGATTTTTTATATTACAACTCAAATGCGTATTTTTCGCCACTTGTAAAATTTAAGGTCGGAAGTTTTATGCAAAAAGGTAGGTAATTTTTAGCAAAATTTTAGCTGACACAAACTGACACAATGCTCGGAAATGGTGTTGTCCTGCATTTGTTTCATAAATTCTTTGATAAGTATTGGGCAGATTTCGTTGATGTTCAAATCCCCAAAGAATGGGACAATGATGTTATTTAAGTAACCCTCATAAGTTTTATATGTTGAAGGTTTGCAGTTTGTACTTGCGTGAAGCCTGAGATATAATTCACCTGCTTCTTTGATGTTTGTCTTTTTGTTTATGGGATTTATACCTTTGTTTAATTCTTCATAATGCTTTACTAATGCTCTTTCGGCTTCATCTCTGGTGTTAAAGCCTTTTTTAATCTTTCTTTTGCCTTTAAGGTCTTTGTAATCGTATTCCCACTTGCTTGTTTTCTTGTTTTGTCTAACTGCTTTTATCATTGTTTTTTGCTCCTTATTATAATTTTAACGTGTTACTTAGCTCTTGCGAGCCTGTTTACATACTTTTGCAAACTTGAATTTTTAAAATATCCCCTGCACCACGAGCACCGTGCCGGCATAGTGCCGGCAGTGCTTTTAGTATTTGGTTAATCCACCTTATTAACAGTATGATTATTAAGAAATTCTTCAATATTTTCCTGTGAAAATAGTACTCTTGAACCTATTTTTATATGAGATATTTTCTTTTGATGTATCCAGCGGTAAAGTGTACTCTCTGAAATATGCAATTTTATAGCAACTTCAAAAACGGGATAGAGCTTATTGTCCATTGTCCTTATCCTCCTTTTCTGAATCTAATGTGCTTTCAGGACTTTCAGCATATTTTTCATTGATTTCTTCAAGTTTATCGTAAGCATTATTAAACCTTTCTGTATCAGATATAGGAATATCTTCGCTTATAACTCGCTCAAAGGTATAAAAGTATTGATTTGCGTGCCCTTTACGCCTAGTTATTATAATATTATTTGAAACATTGCTCTGTATATTCATCAAGTGCGTAGTTACGCTTTTAGGGCTTGAATAGATTTTATCAAAATTGCGTTCTAAACCTAATTCTATAGCACAATCTTTAAATCTTTTGTATAGTTCTGTAGAGGAATATTCTACTTTTTTGTTGCTTTGTTTCCCTAATCCGGCATTTCAGTAAATAGAACTTCATTATACCCATTATCGACTTCTGTTATATCGTTTTCGTCTATTTTAAGTATAGATGTAGGGGTGCGGTATAGGTATAAAATGAAATTTTCTTTGTCAAAATATGCAAACCTATGTATATCAATGCTCTTAGCATTATCAAAGCAATATGCTATTAGTTCCTGTAATACATATCTGTATAATCCCTCGGCTGCATTTATACCATTTTTGGTTAAATAATTCTTAAGACGCCGTGAATCTTCTGTTACTTGAATAATCAACTTTTCATCTTTCATAAATAAGTAATAGCAATTATTTGAAAAATATATCGTGCCTTTTTCTTGTATTTCCGATAATAATAGGTCTGTAACAGCACTTTTTAAAATATAACCTTTATGTGTAGCCTGCAAATCTCTTACTTTTGCTTTTAAGTTTTTGCCAATTGCTTCAATAAACTCACAATTTTTTGTGCATAATATGTTATCTATTGAAATATTCTCGTTTTTGCCCTGCATGATAGAACAGCCTGCAATTTCTTCACTTTTATATGTACTTTTAACCGCACTCATTCTGTCGTTCATTTCTTCATCATGATTAAATTGAGCAATGAATTTTACTATCTTTATTGCTTCTTCCTCTGATATTTTACAAACTTTCTTTAAAATTCCAGCAATAGCCATTGTTAAATCATGACGATTACCTTTTTTCCATTCAAAAAAAGCTTTTCTAATGCACTCGGGGTATATGCTGAGTTCTTTAAGTATTGGCAATATTGAATCATTTTGACGCATTGCTTGATGAATGGCTTCTAAAGGATTTTTTATAACCTTCATATTTTTACCTTTAACAAAAGTATTTATCATAATAATTTTAATACAAATATCTTTTTATTGTATGGGTCTTGCACTAAATTTGCACCAATTCCGCAAATTATATTTTCAGCTAATACAATTCCTGTACTAACCATGCTGGCAATTATTAAACTCATTAAGAATTTTTTCATTTATAAAACCTCATACAGTTTTAGTCTTACTATCCTTATATACTAACCATTTTTAGAATAAAACGCACGGTCAGTTTATTTATATATGTGTATATTAACACGAAAATGTAAGAATGAGTAAAAAGGATTTACAAAAGTTTGGCAAACGCTTGAAGGCTTTGAGGTTAGACCATAATCTAACACAACTTGAACTTGCAGAAATTCTTGACATGTCCCCTAATTTTATTGGTATGATTGAGCGCGGGGAAAGAAATACAACTGTTGAAAATGTGTTTAAAATTGCTCGTGCTTTAAATGTTAAACCTTCTAATCTGTTTGAAGAACTTTAATTGCTTTATTTAACTTTTTGTTTAATGTTCTGAAATATATGTAATAGTCGTCATTGCTTTTGTTTAGCTGCAAATCTTCATCAATAATATTAGAATCACTTGCAAGGGCGCCGTACTTAATGAACACTTGCAAGTCGTATAAAATCATCTTTGCATTTATGATACTATTTTTGAGCCGGTTTATTTCGCTATTTTCACACATAAAATTTTGCTCCTTTATGTTTAAACGTTTATAACTAGCTGTTTTATGAACTTATTTTACGGTGTCTCGATTATTTTGTGCACCCAGTTTATTTTTATGAGAAGAAAATATAAGTAATAAAATATGAGTACAAATATTAGAGCTTAATCAAAGAGTAAATGTTCAATTTTGCGAATAAGGTTTGCTACTTGCTTTAATGCAAAATAATATTCTAAGTTATCCTGCATTTGTAATTCATCATCAATAATACAAGAATCAGAAGCCAATGCCCCTAATCTTGCTAAACACTTAACCTCTAATAAAAGGTGTCCCACCTCTCGCATTATTTCTTCCTGTGCTTCATCTTTAACTTCTACCATTCTTCCTCCTATAAAATCGTATAAAAACAATTTTATCGAGAAAGAATTTACATATAAGCAAGCAGTATAAAATCTTTGCAAAAGTTAGTTATTGATTATAAAAAGCTACTCAACGAATATTATCTTTGTTTGTAGTAGAATGAAATAAAGGATATGTGCGTCATGCAAATAATTGAAAGTATAAAAAGAGATTTTAATAATAACCAATATGATAATTTTTTAACACAAATAAATCTACCTTATTTTAAAAATATTAAAATTGGAGCTCAAATTAATTTTACGTTTCCACTTACTGTTTTAATAGGACAAAATGGTTGCGGTAAAAGTTCTTGTTTGCAGGCAATTAAGGGTTGCCCAGAAGGTAATCCCCCAAGTGAGTATTGGTTTTCTACACCAATAGATGAGATTAAACAAAAAGATGTTTCCGCAAAGTATTCGAGAATATCTGCAATATGGCCAACTATTTGGTACAAGTACATTAAAGATTCAAAAGAATATGAAGTTTTATATCAAGCTGTATTTAGAAAAAATGACCCAGATTATTGGGAAAAACGTGAACCTGTTCAGAGTTATGGCATGACAACAAAAGAAAGAGACCCTAGACTTGTTAAAGAAGCTATATACATTGACTTTAGAGGAGAATTAAGTGCTTTTGATAAATATTTTTATTTTGGAGAAAGGCATAAAAAGAAAAGTATAAAATCTAACAAAAAACAGGATTACTTGAGAGTTCAAGGTAAAAAGCTGAAAAAAGTTTTTGATGAAAATAAGATATATTCAACAAAATACAAAAATGGTAGAACAATTTTTAATGAATCACCAATTGCCTTTTCCCCAGATGAATTAGAGAATATAAATTATATTTTAGGGAAAAATTATACTAGTGCAAAGCTTGTATATCATCACTTATTTGAAAGTTATGGGGCTTCTATATTATTTACCACTAATAATTTAAAATACTCTGAAGCATTCGCCGGAAGTGGAGAAATGTCAGCTTCAATACTCGTTCATAAAGTTTTAAATGCTCCAAATAATTCTTTAGTACTTTTAGATGAGCCTGAAGTATCATTACATCCTTTAGCACAAGAAAGATTAAGGGATTTTTTATTAAAACAAATTCTTGACAAAAAACTACAAATAGTTGTTTCAACCCATTCTCCAAGTTTTGTAAATGGTTTACCAAATGAAGCAATTAAAGTTTTTAGAGAGGATTCAAATGGAACATTTGAGATTATTGAAAATGTGTCATATAAATCAGCCTTTAAAATAGTAGGCTTTTCTCTTTCAACAATGCCTGTTGTTTATGTAGAAGATTCTCTTGCAATAAATATTATAAAATCTGTTATTGAAAAATATAAACAAGAAGGTTGTCTAGATTACGACAATATAGATGTAAAAACAAATTTTGGAGGTGCAAATAATTTATATCAAGATGCAGCAGCACTCTCAACTCGATATGGTGAAGAATTTAATAAGAATACATTCTTTGTTATAGACGGAGATAAAAAACCCGAAATCGAGTGGTTAGATTTATCTAATATTGATGATTCAGAAATAAGTTTATCTATGCTTGAAACGAATATTAGCGATGTGACAGGCATAAATAAAATGTCAAGTTTGTTTGTTAATGATAGCAATACACCAAATCATATTCTAATTGAACAAAGAAAACAATTTATAAATTACGCAAAAAATCATATATCATATTTACCAGCACACAGACCCGAAGAAATTATATGGTCTGATGATTATTGTCAGCAAAAATTAGAAGCATTGGAAATTTCAAACATTAATGAAAAAATGAGTCAATTTTCAACATTAGAAAATTATAAAGACCGCTTTAAACTATTAGCAAAAATCATATATGATGATGATTCTTCAAAAAATATTGAATGTTTAGAAAAAGAATTTGTTAGAAAATGGATAAAAAGTGATTCTCCATATATTTCGCAAATAAAAGTAACGATTTTAGATAAAATAGTCTAGTCTTTAACTTTATGTGTTAAAATTTTTATAGGGGGCAAATACATGTCAAAGAAAAAAATTAAAGTTTTTGATTTTTTTTCTGGTTGTGGAGGAACTGCACAAGGTTTCAAGCAGGCAGGACTTGATATTGTTGTCGGAATAGATAATGATAAAGACGCCTCTGAAACATATAAATACAATATTAAGCCAGAACTATTTATAAATGAAGATATTAGACAAATAGAAACTGATTCTATAAGTGCTTATGTAAATAAGTATAAAAAAGATAATTATATTTTATTTTGTGGTTGTGCACCATGTCAGCCTTTTTCTAGTCAAAACAAAAAAAGATTTTCAAAAGATGATAAACGATTTTCTCTTTTAGACGAGTTTTCAAGATTTGTTGAAATGTATGAACCAGATTTTATATTTTTTGAAAATGTTCCTGGTATGAAAAAACTCAAGCCAAAAGAATCTCCACTATATAAATTTGAAAATAAATTAAAAACAATGGGATACAATGTTTGCGGTCCTCAAATAGTCTGTGCTGAGGAATATGGTGTTCCTCAAAAGAGAAGACGTTTGATATTGATTGCAAGTAAATTAGGTGAAATAAAATTCCCAGAAGCAACACATGGTCCAAATTGCAAACAAGATTATATTACCGTAAGAGAAGCTATTTCTTTCTTACCCAAAATTGCTGCCGGTCAAGAAAGTAAAAAATATTTGAATCATAAAGCTGCAAAGTTATCGGATATTAATTTAAAAAGATTAAAAGTAATTAATGAAGGTGAAAGTATATCAAAGTGCATTGGCGATTTATCATTGCAATGTCATATAAATCATAAAGGACATGGTGACGTTTACGGACGTCTAAAATGGGATGAGCCTTCTGTAACATTAACAACAAAATGTACAAGTCTTTCCAATGGTCGTTTTGGTCATCCAACCCAAGATAGGGCATTGACTCCAAGAGAAGCTGCTTGTATTCAATCATTTCCTGTTGATTTTGAATTTAAAGGTGCTGGTGTGACATCCTGGGGAAAACAAGTTGGTAATGCTGTACCTGTAAAATTAGCTGAAGCATTTGGACTTAATTATAAAAAATATTTGGCTTAGAGCTTGATGTGCATAAGCATAAAAATTACGGAATTTTTTTGTGGCTCAGAATGAGGGTGGCTGTTTATGTTTTTGTCCCCTCCCCGCCCCTCAAAAGTGGCGTTGAGGAGACACATATAAAGGAGGAAGTCGCATTTTGGTTGCAAAAAAGTTGCAAAAATTCCGGAAAATAGTGAAAAACTCTGATAAAGAATGAGAATAAAAAATAGGCTGAAACTCATGTGGTGTAATCATTTGTGATAAATTCTGATAAATTATGGTTACAAGTGAAAAAGCCTGCAAATAGGGCTTTTATAGACTCATAACCCGGAGGTCGTTGGTTCAAATCCAGCCCCCGCAACCAATTAATATAAGTGACTTTTAGCGAAATGCTAGAAGTCACTTTTTTATGAAATACAACACATTTTACAACACAATAAAATAATTTGAATTAAAAAGTTTTAATAAAATTCGTGAAAACGAATAAGAGATGTAACAATTTTGAAAAACCACCCCGTATAGCCCCTCTCGTTGTATTTTATAGTTTCTTGGTGGTGGATAAAAGTTTTTTGGTTGTAGAATTTTTCTCGGCTTGAAAAACCCAAATTAAAAAATTTTAAATGACCACATTCATCGGCTCATCGTGAAATGTTTTAAGGTGGTGAGGTATAAATTTATTAGTAAATTTATAAATTTAATGCTATAATTTGTTTAGCAAAGGATAGTCATGACTGAAAAATGCACATCAATAAATCCTGAAATTTTATCATGGGCAAGAGAATCTGCTGGTTATTCTCTTGAAGATGTTTGTGCTTCTTCATCGTTAAAAAAGTACAATGAATGGGAAAATGGTACGGATTTCCCGACCTATGCTCAATTAGAAATTATTGCATCTAAATTTAAAAGACCTCTCGCAATATTCTTTTTCCCAGAGGTACCACAGGAAATAACCCCTAAAAAGTCATTTAGAACAATTCCTGAATATGAATTGGATATGTTATCTCCTGTTATTAATTTCTTGTTTAGAAAAGGTTTATCAATGCAGGAAAACCTTAAAGAATTAAAAGAAAATCAAAACACTGATTATCTAAATTTTATTGAACAAATTGGACATATTGATAAATTTGATTCTTCAACGCTAACAAGAATAAGAACCCTTTTAGGAGTGCCTATTGAAACTCAATACGACACGAATACGAGAGAGGATATGTTTGAAATTTGGAGAAATGCCTTTGCAGATATTGGAATTTATGTATTTAAAGAAGCTTTTAAAGATGATAATGTTGGAGGATTTTGTTTATATGATGATATGTACCCTGTTATTTTTGTAAATAACTCTACTACAAAAAATAGACAAATATTTACTTTATTCCATGAATTAGCTCATTTACTTTTAAAAGGTAATCATGTTGATTTGGCAAATAGAGGTTATATAGAAGATTTACCTAGTGATAGTAAAAATATTGAGATAATTTGTAACAAATTTGCAGGAGATTTTTTAGTTCCAAATGGTATCTTTAATTCTATGATATCAACAAAAAGAATAAATGAAGCTTTTATTGAACAGTTAGCTAATAAATTTATGGTAAGTCAAGAAGTAATAGCAAGAAAACTTTTAGATAAAAACATTATTTCTAATCTATATTATAATAAAATATCTGATTCATTAAAAGAAGTTGCTCAAAAAAATAAAAGCGGAAAAGGTCATTATTATTACAGCCAAATAGCTTACTTGGGCAAGAGATATATAGAATTGATATTTGATAAATATAATTCTCGGTCTATTTCATTTGAGCAAGCTGTTGATTATAGTGGCATAAAAGCTAAAAATTTTGGTAAATTAGAAAGCTTTTACATAAAAACTGCTTATGGAGGTGCCTTCTAATGTATATATTCGATACAGGTGCCTTAATTTTGTTATTTAAACATTATTATAGAAATCGTTTTCCGTCTTTATGGGAAAAATTTGATGATTATATAGAAAATAGAGAAATTATATCCGTTAAGGAAGTATATAACGAAATTCAAAATTGTGCTGATAGAGATAGCTTATTGGAATGGGCAGAATTGCATAAAAATGATGTATTTTTACCAGCAAGTGAAGATGAAATGAAATTTGTTAGCGAAATGTTTAAAGTTCCTCATTATAGACAATTAATTTCGCAAAAAGCTATAACAAGCGGCTCTTATCAAGCTGACCCATTTGTAATTGCTTCTGGTCATGTTAATTCTGCTTGTGTTGTAACAACTGACGGATTTGATGCAAATACAGGAAAAATAAAAGAACATGCACCAAAGGTTGCATATATTTGTCAAAAATTTAATGTTGAATGTTGTAATTTAGAACAATTCATGGAAAAAGAAAATTGGACTTTCTAAATTTACTTAAATATTGTCGAATAAACTGCATGAGATTTTAATTTTTTAATTAATTCAATAATCTCAATATCTTTTTCTTTTAGTTTTGTATTATTTGTGGGGAATTTTGCAACTAACAATATACGAATTGTAGGGATAGAAACACCCAATTTGATTAAATCTCTAATCATAGTCAGCCATTCAATATCATTTTGACTAAATAATCTCTTTCCGTCTTGTGTGTGTTTCGTTCGATAAGGTTTAATTAAGCCTTCTTCTTCATAAGTTCTTAACCTATCACTTGTAATACCTAACAATTTAGCAGCTTGGCTTATTTGATAAAATGGTTCGTTAGCTTGTATTTGTTGCATAATTTACCTCGCTTTCAATTATAATTCTTTGCTAATTACAATTAAATTTAGGTATTTCAAGTTATATAATTTAATAAAATATTTACTTAATTAAATATAGGTATTATAATTTATAAGTAATTAAATTATCCAAATATAGCAGATAATTAGGCTTTATAGATAATTTAAAACTTAATTGTAAAATTTTATGAGGTAATAATGAAATCCGTATTAAAAACTGCAATTTTATTATTTATATGTTCACAAACTGTTATGCCGGTATTAAGTGCTGACACCATAACAATTGATATAAATATTCAAATTCAGCCAATAGAAATGTTTATAGATGGTAGCGATATTCCAATGATGAAGAAAATTGCAGAAAGGCAGTGGACTATTCAAAATGAAAAATATATAAGAGAAAATTATTTGCAACTAAGCAAAAATGCTATTTTAGAAAAAAATTATAAAAAAGCTATTCAATATGCAAGTATAGGTCTTGAATATGTTGCTCCACTTAATAATAGTTTTGGCGAGTTTTACAAATTAATAGGATTTGCATTTTTAAAAAATAATGATTATGTTCAAGCCATAAAAAATTATAATATCGCAATTAATAATTATAAACTAAATGATTCAAGTATTTATTATGAAAGAGGTTTGGCAAGATATTATATTGATGATTTGCAAGGTGCATTAGAAGATTTTAATAGGGCAATTGGTTTAGGACTTAAAAACGGTGATATACTTATGAATGGGGATAAAATATACGATTACACAAAAGATAAAACTCAATTAACTAAGGAAACACAACTGAAATATTTTATTCTTCCCCCTATGGTTAAATTTGGGAAGTTAGCACTAATAAGTGAAAAGATTAAAAAATGCGAAAATGAAAAAGTTTTAGATTTTTATGCAAAATGTATAAAAAGTGGTAATAAATTAGCAGAAAGTTATAACAATAGAGGAGTATATTTTCTTGAAAATTATCAATTAGATAATGCTATTAATGATTTTAATGAGGCATTAAAAATAAATAATGAATTACATGAAGTCTATTTTAATCTTGCGTTAGTATATTATACAAAAGAAGATTATCAAAAAGCTAAAGAGTTTCTAAATATATATTTAAAAAATAATATTCCTAAAGAATACAGTATTGGCAAATATGGAACAAGTTTATACAAAACAAATAAATATTATGAGGACTTCATAATAGATACTTTAAAAGCAAATATTGATATTAAATTAGGTTATATTAACAATGCAAATGTTATTTTTGAAAAGTATAATATAAAAGATTTTTCAGAAAATCCGTCACAATATAAGTTATCTATGGACTTATTACCTCTATTAACAGGAAAATCTTATAAAAATTTTTCGGAAAACAAATATAAAAAATCAAGAAATTATTTATATGAACTACTAACTGCAGATTATAAAACTCATGCAGATACATGTAAACAAAGGGGAAAATATTATTATTTTGTAGAAAAAGATGATTTTGATATTAATGAAAAATATGAAGTAATAGAAAATGCTTATATTTTTAATAATCTTGCATTAATGGAATATCTTATGGGACAAAAAGATTTAGCTATATTAGATATACAAAAAGCAAAAGATATTTCCTTTAAATATAACAATATTGATTTATATAAAAGTATAGTAAGAACTTACAATTTCATTAATACAAACAAATAGCTTATATGTAAAAGTATATACCCTTTAAAATGAATTGCTTAAAACCCTGATGAATATATCGAATAAATTGTTGTCATTTTATTAGATACCTTTCAAAACTGAAATTTTAGGGGGAGAATTTAGCGGAGTTTTCCTGGGAAAGACAAATTTTGTATATACTGTATAAAGTTTTGTAACAAAATAAATTTATATCGAACACATCATCCCAATTGAATTTCGAATTTATTTTCACACTTTTTGCAGTTGTTATTACCCATTGATTATTATTTTAAAGTTTGTTATTATGCCACTATACATTGCAGATTGAAAACTGAATATTAGTTTTGGGTATTTCCAATACATAAATATCCCCCAGCAGTCCTAACCTCATGCTCGGTTATCAAACAGAGGTTACTCCGTTATTGAGGGGTAAAGCAAGTAGAAATCATTGCCCGCTAATATTTAGTTTATAAAAATTAGATTGTTAAACCTTTCCTTACCGGAGTCGTATGTATAATTTTCGGGCAATAAGGAAAGGAGCTTTTATGAGCAAAGAATTGGATAGTGAAGAAAACACTATCGAGCAAAATGTTAATGGACGGCAATACTCAAATTTGTATTCAGTCAAAGAATTTTCTAAAACCTATAAAATTGGTATAAATACGGTTTATAGGTTGTGTAAATTAAACGACTTTCCATTTATTCAAATCGGCGGAAAAATATACATTGTCGCTGATGAATTTATTGCGTGGGTAAATAAAAATCGTGGGAAGGTGGTTTAATTATGAATTTGGAAGAATTTATGACTTTTGATGAAAATTATTTTGGACACAATTTAGGTTTTCATACAAAAAGGACATCTTGCTTGTTTGATTATGCACGACAATATAATCAAATACCATGGAAATATTCAAAATCAGTCAAAAATACAGATAAAATTTCTATTTTACAAATAATTTATGCTTTAAGCGAAATAACAGGCAAATATTTATGGCAAAAAATTATAGATTTTATTTATAAGCTAGATGATTTTGAAGAAATTTTTGAAGTTGATGAATTTGGCAGAGGATATATTTCCTATGAAAAATATAAAACATACGCATATAATCATAAAAAATTATTTAAGTTAGACAAAATAAAGAAAAAGGAGGTAGATTTATGGCTCTTGCGTTTGTAAGGATTGAACATTCCATTAAATTTAATACAGTAAAGGAAGCTACAAGAGAAGAACTTTAATTGCTTTATTTAGCTTTTTGTTTAATGTTCTGAAATATATATAATAATCGTCATTACTTTTGTTTAGTTGCAATTCATCATCAATAATATTAGAATCACTTGCGAGGGCGCCATACTTAATGAATACTTTCAAGTCGTATAAAATCATTCTTGCGTTTATAATACTATTTTTGAGCCGGTTTAATTCGTTATTTTCGCACATAAAAGTTTGCTCCTTTGTGTTTATACGTTTATAACTAGTTGTTTTTATGAACTTATTTTACGGCGTCTCGATGATTTTGTGCACCATGTTTATTTTTATGAGTAGTAAATATAAGTAATAAAATATGAGTATAAATATTAGAACTTAATCAAAGAGCAAATGCTCAATTTTGCGAATAAGGTTTGTAACTTGTTTCAATGCAAAATAGTATTCTAAGTTATCCTGCATTTGTAATTCATCATCACATATACAAGAATCCGAAGCTAATGCACCTAATCTTGCTAAACACTTAACCTCTAACAAAAGGTGTCCGACCTCTCGCATTGTATCTTCCTGTTCCTCATTCTTAACTTCTACCATTCTTCCTCCTTTAAAATCGTATAAAAACAATTTTATCGAGAAAGAATTTACATATATGCAAGTGGCAAAGAACATTTGCAAAAATTAATAATTATTATGCACTTTATAAAATATAAAAAACTTAACAACTCACTTGACAAAATATATACTTTTTGGTAAACTGCTTTTGTAAATTAAAAATTAATAAGGAGAATCTGGTGAAACAATTTGATTTGGGAATTAACGAGGAAGTTTTAAAAGCTATTGCAAAAAGTATTGCTGACGGTATTGGCATGGACTACATATACAACAAAAAGCAATTAAATACCTATACTAATAATAGCACACATTCTTTGATATGGGATTTAATCAATACAAATTGTAAAAAGAATTTAGGTAAAGATTTTATTTGCAGTGTACAAAAAAAGAAACGCGGTATATGGGAATTCTTAATTATATATGATAAGCAAAGTAAAAAATTAATAACCGTGATGCGAGAAAATCGTTTAAAACAAATTATAAAACATCCTCAAAAATATAAAAAACACTATGTTGCAGCACTATCTCAATTCCTTAATGAAGGACTTAAACCAAACCAAACTAAATTGTTTAATCTTCCAAAGACTTCTGAAGAACAAGATTATTTGAGTGAATTGTCTAAAGAATTATGTAGCGATATAATTGAAGAAATCGTACAAAATAGCTTGTATGCAATAATATCGTTTAATTCTTCCGGTGGGCTAATGACAAGTTTTAAGGCGACATATCTTACTCAAAACATTGAGTTGTCAAAGGATATACCTCTAGAAATATACATACCTAAGGATTATGATGTTGTTGCAGAAAATACACCGCAAGCGGAAACAAAAGACATTCCTTTGACGTTAAAACCTGCAGCTTTAAAGAAAAAGCAAGCTAAGGAAGAAGCTCCTATTGATATAGTAGAAGTAAAAATGCCGGATATTGCCGAAGAAATAGAAAATAGCGAGGAATAATATATGTCGAAAAGTTTTAATGGGCAAAGATTAAGGCAAGCTCGATTATATAAAGGTTTGTCTATAAATGATTTGGCAGAACTTTTAGGTGTCTCAAAACAAGCAATTTCGCAGTATGAAACATCTAATGTTACACCAGATTTTGACAAAATGAGAATAATAACAAATGAATTAAATTTTCCGTCTTCTTACTTTTTTCAAGAAGATAGTTTTGATGTTAATGCTAAAACAACATATTTTAGAGCTTTATTATCCGCAAATAAAAATGCAAGATTGCAGCAAGTCGTAAAGGTAAAACACCTTGCAATGATATATGAAATATTAAGTAATTACTTGGAATTTCCTCAATTAAATATTCCGGATGTTTCAGAATTTATAAATAATGACGAAATTGATTATGAAGCAATGTCACAAAAGATAAGAGAATATTGGGAAATTGGTCAAAAACCAATAGAAGATTTCCCATACTTACTTGAAAAAAATGGTATTATAGTTGCTTCCTATCCTGTAAGTCAAGATAATATTGATGCTTATAGTCAAAAAATAAATGTAGAAGGTAATGATAAATTTATTATTGTATTGTCAGATGATAAAAATTCTGCAGTAAGGAGTAATTTTGACGCTGCTCATGAATTAGGTCATATCTTACTGCATGATTGGAATCTTGATTTAGAAGAACTTTCACGAGAAGATTTTAAAAAACAAGAAAAACAGGCTAATAATTTTGCAGCTGCATTTTTACTACCTAAAGAAGCATTTTTAAAAGATGTAAGTCTATACCCAAAAGATTTAAAATATTACATTGAATTAAAAAGAAAATGGAAAGTATCTATTTCAGCAATGTTAATAAGGGCAAATAAATTAGGTGTTATTAATGATAATCAGTATCAATATCTTATGAAACAAATGACATTTAATAAATGGCGTCAAAATGAGCCATTGGATAATGTTATTATAAAACAAGAGCCAATACTACTTAATAAATCTATTGAAATGCTTATCGGAAATAACGTTTTCAATCCACAAGAATTTTTAGATGAGCTAGCAGAAAATAATATTTCTATGAAAGCTGATGAAGTTGAAAAATTGTTAAATTTACCAGAAGGTACATTGTCACCGAGAGAAGAAAAAAATATTGCTTCAATAGTAAATTTAAAAAAGAGGACAAATGATTGAAAATAAATTATCAGATTTAGAAGTATTATTAACAAGCATAAAAAATGCGAATGTAAGAAGTTATGCAACAGATGCTGTTAATTGTTACTATGTTGGAGCATACAGAGCTTCTATTTTAAGCATATGGATTGCTTTAGTATTAGATCTATATAAAAAGGCAGAATACATAAGTGAAAATTTTAATGATGCTGCTGCAAAAAATTTAATTGCCGAAATTGAATCAATAAGAAAAAAACAGGGTAAAGCCTCAAATTGGGAAGACAAAGTATTAGAAAAATCTTTTAATGATTTAAAAATTATTAATAAAATTCAATATGATAAATTAGATTTAATTAAAAAAGATAGAAATCTTTGTGCTCATCCAGTATTAGATGAATATGATAATTTATACCAACCCACAGCGGAAGAAACTAGGAGCCATATTGTAAATGCTATAAATCTTGTATTATCGCAAAATGCAATATTTGGTAAAAATTATACTGATAAAATATTGGAAATATTGAAAGATAATTATTTAATACCAGAGAAGAAAGCTATAGAATCAAAAATAAAAGAGAAGTACTTAGTGAGTTCTGATATTAATTCACGTAAACAATTAATTAAAAGATTATTAAAAATTCTAGTATGCACAGATATCGACTTGTGTAGCAATTTTTCTGAAAAATTTATTTTAACTCTACAAGTTATGTATGATTATAAGCCTGCGGATTTTGAGACACTAAAAGATGAATTAATTAAAATTGAAGAACGACTTGATAACGACCATATTACATACTTTGGTGAACTATGTAAATTTGTTCCATATATTGGAAGAATATTAACTGATGATATAAAAACAACAATTAGAGGTTATGTAAATAACAATATCTATTTAAAATTAAATTTATTTCCATTTATTGAAGATTTTTATTTGGATGTCGTACCACATGCTTTAAAAATGTGGGATGAAGAATTTGATAATTTTTTAATATCTAAACAAAATTGTCCATATGAAACAGATAAATTATTAAATGAACAGATAAATAAATTAATAGAAGCTTACGTAAAATCTTCTAATTGGAACGATGCAAACGAAAAGTGGATCCCTCTCAATAATTGTATTAAAAATAAATTATTAAATGATAAACAAATTGAATATATATTAGAAAATGCTCCTCAAAATAGAGGATGGTATCATACTGAAAATAATCAACTTTCAGGGCATGAAGACATTTTTCTAAAATTATACAGATATTCAAAAAATAATTATCCAAACTTGCAAAGCAAATGGCACGATTTTATTAATTCTGCTTTTGAAAATAAATTAATATTTAATGAATTAAAAAATGAAATAGAAAAAGATATTACGAAATAAATATTAATAAAAAAGCGAAAATTTTAGTTTGTGCTATAATTGGTCTATAAAAAGTTTCGAGAGGGAAATAGAATTAGACCAATGAAAAAGAGTGAACTACTGACAGTTAACGATGTTGCTAAAAAATTAAAAGTAACAACGCAATATATAAGAAGTTTAATAAGAGAAGATAATCTAAAAGCTACTATGATAGGCTCTCAATGGCTTATTGATAGTAAAGATTTAAACCAATATATTAAAGATAATGATGTTGTCATTGAACCTGACGACCATAAAAGAATTGCAAAAGATATTCCCGATATTGTTGCATTAAGCTTTTTCTCAGGTGCAATGGGGCTTGATATTGGTATGAAAAATGCAGGAATAAAAGCAATGCTTGCGTGTGAATTTAATAAAGCATGCAGATTAACTATTGCAACTAATGAACCTGAAATGGCTTTAATTGGCGATATTGAAAAATACAGTGCAAAAGAAATTTTAGAATATGCAGGAGTACCAAAAGGCAGAAAAGTTGATGTTATTTTCGGCGGTCCGCCTTGTCAAGCATTTAGTACGGCGGGGAATCGCTTAGGATTTGATGATTCAAGAGGTAATGTATTCTTAAAATATTTAGATATTGTAGGCGAAATAAAACCAACTTATGTTGTTATTGAAAATGTAAGAGGTTTATTGTCTGCTGAATATCCTTATAAAGATATTGAACAACCTATCAAGGGCGGTGCAATGCTTATTATTCTCGATAAGTTGAGAAGTTTTGGTTATAGCGTTTCATTCAATTTATATAATGCCGCTAATTTTGGGGCGCCGCAAATAAGAGAACGTGTTGTTATAATTGCAAAATTAGGTAAAAATAAAGTGCCGTATCTAAAACCTACAAATTCAAACGAAGAAATGTATGGTCTTGCTCCGTGGAAAACCTTATCAAATGCAATAAATAATATACCAAAGGGCACAAAACATCATTATATTGAATTTCCAGAAAAAAGATTAAAATATTATCGTATGCTTAAAGAGGGTCAATATTGGAAAGATTTACCGCCTGAAATACAAGTTGAAGCAATGGGTAAAAAACTTCAATTAGGTGGCGGTAAAACAGGATTCTTACGCAGACTATCTTTTAGTAAACCTTCTCCAACACTTGTAACAAATCCTACAATGCCAGCGACAGACCTTGCACATCCGGTTGAAAATAGACCTCTTAGCGTAGAAGAATATGCAAGCATACAGGAATTCCCTAATGATTGGAAGATATGTGGTTCTATTCTTGACCAATATAAACAAATAGGTAACGCTGTACCTATTAAGTTAGGCGAAGCAATAGGCAGAGCAATACTTGATGATATGAATGGAAATAAATACGTAATATTTAATTTCCCATTTTCAAGATATAAATTAACGGATGAAATTTCGTGGGAAAAAGAAATAAGAAATAGAATCGAAAAAATCAGAAATAAAAATAATAATTCTATTTATCAAATACAATCTGCTTATTCTCAGCAGCAACTTTGCTTACAAATGTAATATAATCTTCTTCAGATAAGCACCAAATGTATCAATAGTTTTATAAAATTCCTCAATTGAGCCTGATTGATAAGTTTCTTCGTTCAATTGTCCAAAAAAGCAAGCTTTTTCATAAAAATATGGTTTAACGATTTCACTTTTTCCTGCTTTGACTGCTTCGCAGAACTTCTTTGCAACATTTTCTACAGCATTATATTCTTTAATATCATCTCTCATAAACACCTCTTTCTTTTTAACTTTATTATAATATATTGTTAGTATCAATTTAGCAAGTACGGTAATTAAGGTAACCGCCATGGAAACAAAAGAAAAAGATTGTTTAAAAAGTGTTGAAAGTTTTGATAAAACCGGATTTAATTACACAATGTCTAAAATAAATGGGAAATATAAATTGACCGTTTTATATGCAATATACAGGCACAATATTATCCGGTTTAATGAACTTCAAAGATACTTAAATATGATTTCTCACAAGACTTTGAGTAACACTTTAAAAGAACTTGAGCATGATGATTTGGTTATAAAAAAAGATTACAAAGAAATTCCGCCAAAAGTTGAATACAGTTTATCGGATAAAGGGAAATCGTTTATCCCGATTTTGTATGCTATGTGTGATTGGGGTGAGAAGTTTATAAAGGAATAATTTATGACAAAGAAACCCTCAAACTATAAACAGATTAGCAGGCAGACTTTATGAAATGGGATTAGATAAAATATATGAAAGGTGTTCTGAACCAAAAGAAACAAATCGACAAATCGGCCCATTATTTAAACGTTGGATTAGTTCTGGGGCATTAGGCATTTTACCTGTATCGTTAAAAGATTTTACTTCTAATAATGATAATGCAATTTTAAATGCCACTGATGCTGAAATGGCATCATGGTGTAAAGAAAAATTAAATTACTCTCGCAATAAAGGACTTGATTTTGTTGCAAGATTTAATGGTAAATATATTATTGGTGAAGCGAAATTTTTAACAGATTTTGGCGGACATCAAAATGCACAATTTGAAGATGCCATTTCTACTATTGAAACTCCAAACGTAAACGCTACTAAAATTGCTATTTTAGATGGTGTATTATATATTAAAGGAACAAATAAAATGCATACTCAACTAATTCAAAAAAGTGAAAAATATGACATTATGAGTGCATTGGTTCTTAGGGAATATTTATATAGTATATAGGTTGAGATGTTATTAGAATATAAAAATAAAAAAAATATAAATGAAATTATTAATGAAACTCAAATGGTTGATTTTGATTGTGATTTCGAATTGAATAAAAATTATTTAATCCATGGTGATAACTTACCTATTTTAAAAACTTTGTTAAACAAATATAATTTAAAGGTTGATTTAATATATATAGATCCTCCATTTTCGACAAATAACGTATTTAGGATTGGAAAATCACGTGCGAATACGATAAGTACAAGTTATGATGATGAAATAGCATACAGTGATAATTTAAAAGGCGCTGATTTTATAGAATTTTTAAGAGAACGTTTAATTTTTGCAAGAGAACTTTTATCAGACAGAGGTTCTATATACCTACATATTGATTATAAAATTGGGCATTATGTAAAGATTATTATGGATGAAATTTTTGGTATTGAAAATTTCAGAAATGACATTACAAGAATAAAATGCAATCCTAAAAATTTTGATAGGTGTGCATATGGAAATGTTAAAGATTTAATTTTATTTTATTCAAAATCAAAAAATATTATATGGAATAATCCAACTACATCATACACGAATGCTGATATAGAAAAATTATTTCCTAAAATAGATAAAAACGGAAGAAGATATACAACAATACCTTTGCATGCCCCTGGTGAAACGAAAAATGGAGCAACATCTCAAGAATTTAAAGGTATAAAACCGCCAAATGGCAGACATTGGCGTTGTTCACCTGAGGAATTAGAAGAATTGGACAAAAAAGGATTAATTGAATGGTCTAAGAATGGTGTTCCAAGAAAAATTATATATGCAGATGAAAAAGAAGGCAAAAAAATGCAAGATATTTGGGAATATAAAGATCCACAATATCCACAATATCCTACAGAAAAAAATATTGAGCTTTTAAAGAATATTATATTAGCATCTTCAAATGAAAGCAGTTACGTTTTAGATTTTTTCTGCGGTTCAGGAACAACATTGCTTGCAGCAAACCAATTAGGTAGAAAATGGATTGGCATTGATTCTTCTGATGTTGCAATAAAAACAGTTCAAGAAAAGTTATCAAAGAATAATAATCTTTTTTCCAAAACGTTTAAGTTAATAAATGTAGAAAAAAATGAAATTTCTATTGCAAAATAATTTTAAAATATCGTACAATTAACACTTTTTCTGTAAAAACATGTTAAGAAAAAATTAAATAGTAGCAAAAAAATTATTTATATGCTTTTATATAGATACATTAGCATAGGAAAGGTGTGTCTAAGTGAATATAAAAGGAATATCTTTTGGTAGTATTAACGCAGTAGACCAAAACAAAAAAACAAATGCAGTAACAGTTTCCAGTAAAAAAGATTCGTTTGAAAAAACGGAAGAATTTAATCCTGAAAAAGCCGAACAGTTTTTGAAAGACGTTAAATTTGATAATGGAGAACCTAAGTTTAAAATAGATTCTTACAGAAATAATATTATAAGAGAAGTTACTCAAGCGCCTGAAAAATGGACTTATGTAAAACAACTTGCAACAAGAAGTAATGTTTCTGCTGATTATTTGTCGTTCTTTTCTTCTCTAAATACAGAAAAGCTAGGTAAAATTACAGAAGTTGCCAATCTTGATGATAGAAAAGGTAAACCAAAATTCAAGGATTATCAGGTTAGTGAAGTTGCAGATTATGATGGTGAAAAATTAGAAAATGCCATAACGTTAGCAAGAACAGATTTAGAACCGGCTAACATTATTAAAGCTGTTAATGAAAAAGATATTGATTGCAAAAAGCTTGCAAAAAAGGTGGATGAAGTTTCCGATTTGGCAGGCGACGACCTAAAAGAAGTTATTTTTGCCCGTGATGCTTATTCAAAAGGTGATTATACAATTACGGCAACAAAGAAAAATAATTCACAAATTACTCAAATCGTAGACAAGAACATGAAACGTTACGCAATGGAAACTGTGGATTATTATGCGTCAAAAGATAAAGAGTATCAAATTAAAAAATCCGTAGATTATAGAAACAATACTGTTTCAAAAGTTCGTGCAGAGAAAAATCAATTCAATAAATACACGGCAACTCATGAAGTTCGCATTTTAAAAGACAAAAACGGAAAAGTAAAAAGAACTGAATACACAGAACCGTCTGAAGTTAAAGGTGTAATGAATGTTACATACAAATATCCGAATGGCAAAACTGAAATAATTTCATCAGGTTCAATTGATAAAAAGACGGGTATTACTACTGTAAGAAAGAACATGGTATCTTCTCTAGGTACAAAAACAGAGTACCTATTTCAAGATGACCCACAAGGCAACAGACTTTCTGATTACAAAATAACAGACAAAAACGGCAATGTATTACTTAAAAACAGCGAAACTTTTGAAGTAGTTAATGATAACAAATTTATTTCTTCAAAAAACAATGAAAAGTATGAAATTGTAATTGAAAATGGTGAATTTATTAAAGTTCAAGATATGAACAATCCTAAACGTCATGCAACATTTGTTAATGGTACACACATCAGAGGCAATAGAGAAGAAATATTAAAAGTATTTAAACAAATGCCGGGTGAAGAATTACTTAAACTAAATGAAAACGTTGCATTTGTTGAAGGTACAAAAGATGTTTTAAGGTCATATACTCAAAAGGACTTAACGCATAGTAAAATATATACAGGTAATGATTTATTTATCATCTTGCATGAACTAGGTCATGCTGTTGATACAAAAGATGTTAATATGATGTATGCAGATACAACAATGAAAAATGCTATATTTGAAGATAAAAAATTCAATGAAATATATTCAAAAGAAAAAGATGCTTTCAATAAGGCATTTCCTGATGCACAAAGAAATCATATTGCATACTTCATAGACCATGAAAATCACTACAACGGTGAAGCTGGTGGTAAAAAAGAAACTATTGCAGAAAGTAATGCTCTTTTGACAACGCCAAAATCACACAACTTATTGGCATTACGTTCACAATATTTGCAACAACACTTCCCTGAAACAATTGCATATTTAGACGGTAAGTTAAACGAAGGTAAACAATCTAAAAAATATAACAACTGAGGTAAAAAATGAAAATCGGTACATCATTTTGCGGTATTAATCCTGTAGAACAAGCCAAAAAGACATCTGCAGCATTAAAAGTTAATAAAAAAGATTCATTTGAAAAAACAGAAGAATTTAATCCTGAAAAAGCAGGGCAATTTTTGTCTGAAATAAAAGATAAAAAAGGTAAACTAAAATTCAATGATGATTGTAAAAAACAAATTTTGGATGAAGTTACAAAGGTTCCTGAAAAATGGGAATACGTAAAGAAACTTGCACCAAGAAACAATTTTGAAGGTTATGATATAAAACATCTGAGTTCGCAAAAAGATATTAATGTAATAAAAAGAATTACAGACATTGGTTTAATAGATGACAAAAAAGGTAATCCTAAATTTCCAGGTTATCTTATAGAACCTCTGGTTCGCAATGAAGAAGATTATAATAATTTAAATGCTATTGCAAGAACTGATTTAGAGGGTAAAAATATAAGAGCCGCTTTAGATGAACAAGGGTTAGATTTTAAAAAACTGGCAACTAAAGTAAATGAAGCCTCAAATATGGCAGGCAAAGATATGAAAGGAATTGTTTTTGCCCGTGATGAATACTCAAAAGGTGATTATACTATTAAAGTTACAAAGAATGACGGTTCTACTATTACTGAAAGCTTGGATAACAAATTAAATCGTTATGCGTTAGAGACTGTTGACAGTTATAAAACAAAAGATAAATCATATAAAATCAAAAAATCAATAGATTACAGAAATAACACTGTTTCAAAAGTTCGTTTCCAAGAAAAAGAAATGGGTACTGGAACTATAGGTGCTTTTAAACATTATAGTGTTACACATGAAGTTCGTGTTATAAAAGATAAAAACGGTAAAGTGAAACGTACCGAATATACAGAGCCATCAGAAGTTAAAGGAGTAATGAATATTAAATATCAATATCCTGATGGTAAAACTGAAATAATTTCTCAAGGTACAATTGATAAAAAGACAGGTATTACAACTGTAAGAAAGAATATGGTATCGGCATTGGGTACAAAAACAGAATACCTGTTCCAAGATGACCCACAGGGCAACAGACTTTCTGATTACAAAATTACTGACAAAAACGGCAATGTATTACTTCAAAATAGTGAAACTTTTGAAGTTGTTGGTGATAACAAATTTATATCAAGTAAAAATGGCAAAAAATATGAAATGACCGTAAACAAAAGAAGTTTAAAGGTTAAAGATTTGGATAATCCTGAACATAAAGCCTCAATAGCCCTGCCTGAAAAAGGTGGTATTGATTGTATTCTTCCTGCATTAAAAGCAATGCCTGGTGAGGAACTGTTTAAAGTTGCTCAAACTACCAAAAAACTTGAAGGAACATCTAACACACTTAGTTCATATTATAGTCCGAAAAATAAATCAATTCATTCCGGAGATGATTTGTTCATAGTTTTACATGAATTAGGTCATGCCCGTGATTACAGAGACCTTGATATTAAAGATATTAAAGGCACGGTTGCAAAAACACTTTCATATAACGAACAAATCCAAAATGTCTATAACAAGGAAAGAGAAGCATTTAATAAAGCATTTCCAAATGCTCAAAGAGACCATATAGATTACTTTATTAATACAGAAACTCACTATGGTGGAGATTTAGGCGGTTTGGGCGAAACAATTGCAGAAAGCAACGCTCTTTTAACAACTCCAAAATCTCATGAAATACTTGCAATGCGTTCACAATATTTGCAGCAATATTTCCCTGAAACTATCGCTTGTTTAGATGGTATCTTAAATCAAGAAAAAGAATAAAATAACATTTAACTGTTTCAATTTCTTTTGAATGTGGCATAGTGCTATTACACAGGCACTATATTGGGGAGTATGATAAATGGATTTATCTAGAGTCTCAAGTAATATGGATATTACTACATTCAAAAAGAACTATGATTATACGCAAGAACTTTTAAAATCTGCGCAAAAAAAGAGTGAAAATAATAGCAGTAAGCCAAACAACAAAGCAGAGAATAATCAATCTCCTGCAAGTAAGATTGTACTGGCTAAAAAAGGCAGTCCGGCCTATATGAAGCAGTTTGATACTGATAATGACGGAGAGATTACATTAGAAGAATTCAATAAATATTGTGAAGAAAACGATATTAGCGATAATGATAAAATCAAAATATTACAAGTTATGCAGCTTTCAAATTCAAATTCAAAAACAATTAATGCAAATCTAAAGAAAGATGATAAACCTAATGACATTGATGAAAAAATGGTTTATGCAAAAAAGGGCGATGACAAATATAACGAAGAAATGGATACAAATAAAAATGGTGTAATTACTTATGCCGAATATATTCAATACATGCAAAAACACAAAGACCATAACTCAAATGAAGATGAATTCAACACTTCATATATAGCTCCGGAAGTTGACTCAACAGTAGAGTACGAAGTATAAAACTTTTTAGATTGTTTGATAAAATTTTGCATAAATTACTTTTATCGTGGTAAAATTAAGGTAAATTTACTAAATAGGAGTAGTTATGAACAAAGAATATTTTCCGCAAGAGATAGAAAAAAAATGGCAAAAAGTATGGGAAGAAAATAATACATTCCATACATCAAACGATAGTGATAAACCTAAATATTATGCACTGTCAATGTTTCCGTATCCAAGTGGTAAACTTCACATGGGACACGTTAGAAACTATACAATTACAGACGTAATTGCACGTTTCAAAAAAGCACAAGGCTTTAACGTTTTACATCCGATGGGTTGGGATAGTTTCGGACTTCCTGCTGAAAATGCGGCAATGAAACACGGTGCAGATCCTGCAAAATGGACTGATGAAAACATTGCATATATGACAAAACAATTAAAAATGTTAGGCTTGTCTTATGATTGGGCTCGTGAAGTTGCAACCTGCAAACCTGAATATTACAAATGGACTCAATGGTTATTCTTACAACTTTATAAAAAAGGTTTAGCATACAAAAAAGAAGCCGCAGTAAATTGGTGTGAAGAATGCGGAACAGTTCTTGCAAATGAACAGGTTATAGACGGCAAATGCTGGCGTTGCGATAGCGTTGTAGAAAAGAAATACCTTTCTCAATGGTTCTTAAAAATCACAGATTACGCTGACAGATTACTTCAAGATCTTGATAAACTTGATGGCTGGGGTGATAACGTAAAAACAATGCAGGCAAATTGGATTGGTAAATCCCAC
>Ga0256405_10004279_pt1 | contig 27138 bp, 16 predicted proteins | sample RumenRJG_02DNA_FD_189096 | JGI IMG/M metagenome (GOLD analysis project Ga0256405, IMG submission 189096) | Bovine rumen microbial communities from Lethbridge, Alberta, Canada - RJG_02 | ecosystem: Host-associated > Mammals > Digestive system > Stomach > Rumen | place: Canada: Alberta... | reverse complement strand
GAGGGTCCACCTGTTCCCATTCCGAACACAGAAGTTAAGCTCTGTCGTGCCGAAGATACTTGGCTGGCGACGGCCCGGGAAAATAGGTAGTTGCCGACACACATAACCGCAGTCCGACGGATTGCGGTTTTTCTTTACGCTTGAATAATACGGCAAAAAATGGGATGCCGCTTGCTCTCTTTCAAGGAAGCTGCGGCATCCCATTTATATAATCGGATCATTCTTCTCATTCTTCGGACTGCGTCAGGACCGGGGCTCCGGGGATCGGGATCTCGAAAACCGCGACCGCCGCGGGTGGAAGAACCGCCTCGTTCCCGGGAACCGTCCTCGTGACCGGATCGAAGCAGGCGGCGTTCTGAGGCGTGACCTCCGTTGTCGGGTCGTCCGGGGCGATTTCGTGCACAATCATGCCGCCCTCCGGCGTTTTTCCATCCAGCGTCACGGTCAGGGACAGCGGCGTGTCCATGGAGGGATTCACGGCCCGCAGATAAACCATGTCATCCCGGATTCCCGCCGTCGCGTCCACGGAACCGTCGCTCCGCACGTCGGCATACCAGTCCCCGGCATACCGGCCGAACAGACGCATGACCTGCCCCACCGGCTGGAGGTACGGCCTTCCGCTTCCGCGGGGCGTCGGGATCAGAATGGCGTTGACCTGCCAGCGGTTCCCGAAGAAGTCCGCCAGAGTGGCGATGTCCAGCACGTCGCTGTGGCGGAAAATCACATTGAAATTCCGCGCGTAGGCGACGCCGGACATCCAGGAGGACAGCACGTCGCACCGGTTCCGGCCTCTCAGCGCGAAATGCCCCTCGGTCATGGCCAGCCGTTTGCCGTACGGGGCCGCCTGTTCCTTCATCTCCCGGAGCCTTCCGTCCAGGATCGCGGGAACGGACATGAGGTGCTCCCAGGTGCGCGCGGGATTCCGGCGGTATTCCGTGTCGTACAGCGGCGAATTCGGAAGGGCGGAGCCGTAGTGGCAGTGGAAGGCGATGTGGCTCACCATGTCTCCGGCCGCTTCGCACATGGCGGGCGCCCATCCGCTGTCTCCCCAGGCGATGAGCCGGACGGAGGGATCGGCGTCCAGCGCGGCCCGGGCGAACCGGACGGTGGCAGAGACGGCCTGCTTCACATCGTAGCCGTTTTTGTCGTAGGAGGTCTCGTTTCCGATCTGCCACCAGCGGACATTGTAGGGTCCGGAGGGATCGTGGAGGTTCCGCAGAGGGTCGTCGGGATCGTTGCAGTAGCGCACCCAGGCTGCCGCCTCCTCCGCCGTGCCGAACCGGTCCTCTCCCTCCCTCGGATACGCCCAACGCATCCGCCCGTCCGACTCCATGTTGAAGACGAAGAGTGGCTCCGCCCGTTCGGTCTCACCCGCCGCGCGGCAGAATTCGACGAACTCCCTTGTGCCGATGTGGTTGGAGTACAGGCCGTCCCAGCAGAGATTCAGCATGGGCTTCCGCTCCGCCATGGGTCCGACGCCCTCCCGCCAGTGATAGTACGACGCGAAGCACCCGCCCCAGCGGATCATGCCCGGCCGCAGGGACCGGACCAGCTCTGGAAGCTCCTCGCGCCAGCATTCGCGGACATAGTCCCATCCGGCGTCCACCGACGAATCCGCCGTTCCCAGGGGTTCCATGAACTGCATGGCCAGATAGGGGGACACGCGCCATTTCTTTTCCGTGGAGATATTCAGCTTCATTCCGTTCCTCCTTGTACATCAGGTCCGGACGCTTCGGCGGCGGATCAGTACAGGCCGACGAAGGACAGCACGGGGCAGACGCGGGAGTCCAGGATCCGGATCCGAACGGCATCGGTCTTCACCGGTTCGAACCGGAGGAGCTTCTGATAGCCCACCGTGGTCCCGGAGGCGATCTCCCGCCATTCTCCGCCGATCCGCGCGTCCATGGCAAACCGCTCGATCCGCTGGCCCATGGGGATGTGCTCCTTCAGCTTCAGGATGGAGATCATCCGCTCCTCAGGCAGGGTGAGGACGACATCCACGGCGTTGTCCCCGTCGAAGGGCTTATAATACGCTTCATAGCTGTCCGTCCGGAGGTGGTCCGCCGTGTTGTAGCCGTCGTCCGGACCGTCAAACTCCGCGTCCGCAGCCAGATTCACGGCGAAGAGGCGGCGCAGGGCATCCCCCATCTCCGAAAGGGCCGCCGTGTCGTTCTCGTGGAACAGGCCCCGTCTGTCCGGCGGGATGTTCAGAAGCAGCGTGGAGTTGCCTCCCACGGAGCGGAACCACAGCTCCACCAGATTCTCGGGAGAGCGGACCCTGGAGTCCTCGGAGGCGTGGTAGAACCAGCCCGGCCGGATGGAGGTGTTGGTCTCGCAGGGACTCCATTTGAAGCCCGTGGCACCCCGGAGAAGCTCCCGGCTGCCCAGATCCTGCTGCGTCGCGTCGAGCCGCTGTTCCCGGAAGGCCGCGCCGTCCTCCTTCTGACTGGCCTCCGCCACTTCGGGCGCCTCGCCGAAGCCCGTGGGGAGAACAGACCATTCGCTGGGACGGGTCTGACCGGCCTCGTTGCCGCACCAGCGGATGTCCGGACCGCAGACGGAGATGGCCGCTCCGGGCTGGAGATGACGGATCAGGGCGTAATAGCGGTCCCAGTCGTAGACCTGCTTCTTCCCGTTGGGACCTTCGCCGCAGGCTCCGTCGAACCAGACCGAGAAGATCTCCCCGTAGCCGGTCAACAGCTCCGTCAGCTGGGCGCAGAAGTAGTCGTCGTAGGCCCGGCCCTGTCCGTACACCGGCTGGTTCCGGTCCCAGGGGGAGAGGTAGACGCCGAATTTCAGACCCCGCTCCCGGCAGGCGTCGGACACCTCCCGGACCACGTCGCCCTGTCCGTTCTTCCAGGGGGAATTCCGGACGGAGTGGGAGGTCAGGGCGGAGGGCCACAGGCAGAACCCGTCGTGGTGCTTGCAGGTGAGGATCAGTCCCTTCATGCCGGCGGAGACCAGGGCGTCCGCCCACTGTCCGGCGTCGAAGGCCGTGGGATTGAATACGGATTCCGGTTCGGTGCCGTCTCCCCATTCCCGGTCGGTGAAGGTGTTGACGGTGAAATGGACGAAGGCGTAGAATTCCATCTGCTCCACTGCCAGCTGACGGGGCGAGGGATGGATCTTGACCAGGGCTTGATCGAATGTGAAATCGGGATACATGCTTTTTTCTCCTTTTGATAAACAGGGCAGGGTTTTATACTATTCTCAACCTAAAAAGGCAATCTGTCAAAGATGTGCAAAAAACAAAGTCAGAAAAAGTGCACTGCACGTTACCCCGTGCTGCACGAAGAGAAGAATGCTGCACCAGTGTATTTATAAAGTTCTTGCCAGGCTTCTTTCAAGAAGCCGCGTTTTCCCTTTTAGAATGAGATTAGTATTATTAGCGCGACAGCAAACCAAACGTTGGTTTTCAAATGCGCAGCTGCCGGAACGCTTGCGCAGCTTGGGTTTCAGGCATCGGATACCAAATCCGACAAGCTTTTGTGTGCTGGCGGAGCAGTAACTGCGGGATCCGCCGCTTATACCTCGGTATATCCCACGTTGTCACCGGTCACCGCGATGCGGAGCCCCATGGGAGTGTCCTCCGCCGTGCCGCCCGTGAGACCCTCCACCCGGTGGATGCCGCACAGCAGCAGGGAGACGTTCTTCCGCCCGCCGGTGAAGCGGTGGATCACGGTTTTGCCGATCCGTCCGGCCTCGTCCCGGAGCACGGTCCTGCCGGAGAGATCCCGCACCGTGCATACCGCGCCGTCTCCCAGAGCATAACACCGGAGGGTGACGCCGTCGGCATAGTCGTACACCGCGTCGCGCTCGTTGGAGCCCACGGCGACGATGGAATTCTCACGCACCAGCAGGGGCAGGGTGAAGAAGCCGTGGTTTTCCCGCACGAAGCGGCCGCCGGTCTTCTCCTCGCCGGTGAACCAGTCGGTCCAGCGTCCCTCGGGGAGATAGTATTCCACGTCCCCTTCCTTTGTAAACACCGGCGCGGCGAGAAGGCTGTCCCCCAGCATGTACTGGGTGTCAAGATCGGCGGCGCACCGGTCTCCCGGGTACTCCAGCACCATGGCCCGCATCATGGGGACGCCGGTCTCGTGGGTGCGGCAGGCTTCGTCCCACAGGTAGGGCATGAGGGAGCATTTCAGCCTGGCGAAGGTCCTCAGCACGTCCACGGATTCCTCCCCGAAGAGCCACGGGACCCGGTAGGAGCCGGAGCCGTGGAGGCGGGAATGGGTGGACAGGAGCCCGAATGCCGACCAGCGGTTGTAGACGTCGGCCGTTGCTGTGCCCTCAAAGCCGGAGATGTCGTGGCTCCAGAAGCCGAAGCCGGACAGGGTCAGGGACAGACCGGCCCGGAGGGATTCGTTCATGGAGAGGTAGTTGGAGTTGCAGTCGCCGCCCCAGTGGACGGGGAATCTCTGTCCTCCGGCAGTGGCGGAACGGGCGAAGAGGCAGGCCTCCCCGACGCCGCGCTCCCGCTCCAGCAGTTCAAAGACGCATTTGTTGTAGAGATAGCTGTAGTAGTTGTGCATCTTCACGGGATCGCTGCCGTCGTGATAGATGACGTCCGTGGGGATCCGCTCGCCGAAGTCGGTCTTGAAGCAGTCCACCCCGTCCTCCATCAGCGATTTCAGCTTGCCCTGATACCAGGCGCAGGCCGCGGGATTGGTGAAGTCCACGATTCCCATGCCCGCCTGCCACAGATCGGTCTGCCACACGTCCCCGTCGGGCTTCATCAGCAGGTACCCGGCGTCGGCGGCCTCCCGGAAGGCGGGGGTTTTCTGGCCGATGTAGGGGTTGATCCAGACGCAGATCTTCAGGCCCCGGTCGTGGAGCTTTTTCAACAGGCCCCGCACGTCGGGAAAGACGTTTTTGTCCCATTCGAAGCCGCACCACTCGTTCTCCCGCATCCAGTAGCAGTCGAAGTGGAAGACGTGGAGGGGAATGTCCCGCTCCAGCATGCCGTCCACCATGGAAAGCACGGTTTCCTCGTCGTAGGAGGTGGTGAAGGAGGAGGTGAGCCAGAGGCCGAAGGACCAGGCCGGGGGCAGGGCGGGGCGTCCGGTGAGGGCCGTATAGTTCCGGAGCACGTCCTTCATGTCGCCTCCGCCGATGACCATGAAGTCCAGCCGCTCGCCGGGGACGGAGAACTGAGCGCGGGTCACCATTTCTGAGCAGAGCTCGTAGGACACCCGGTCCGTGGAGTTGACGAAGACGCCGTAGCCGCGGCTGGAGATGTAGAAGGGGATGTTCTTGTAGGCGATCTCGGTGCAGGTGCCGCCGTCCTCGTTCCACATGTCCACGACCTGTCCGTTCTTGACGAAGGGGGTGAACCGCTCGCCCAGACCGTAGAGCTTCTCCCCCAGGTTCACGTCCAGCTGAGCCCGCATGAAGGGACCCTGGGGCGTGGTCATATAGGAGATCATGGACTTGCCGTACCGCTCGCCCACGGCGGTCAGGAGACGGTCATGATAATAGAAGGTGAAGAGGGCGGGATTCTTCCGGATCACAAGGGAGGTGGAGCCGCTCTTTACGGTGACGGTATTGCCCTCCTCGCGCACGTTCAGGGGGCAGGGGACGGTGTTCAGCTCGAATTTCGGCTCCTTCCTCCGGCCTCCGGCGAAGTGGACGGCCTCCAGTCGGATGATGTCCGGGGCGGGAGAGGAGACGGTCAGTTCCAGAACGGGACCGCCCATGGCCCGGGCGTCGTGGCCGTAATTGACGATATACAGGTAGAGGGAATCACCGTTTTCGGAGCGGTCGAGGCGGGTCTCGCGGATCTGGACCGCGTCGCAGGACTCTACGCCGGGCAGGTTCATCCAGTAGCCTTTGGTGAATTTCATGGGGAAGCCCCTTTCCGATGGTTGGTTTACGGGCATTATACCATATCCGCCGGGAAATTGGAACGGGCCGGGGCAAATCGGGAGAAAAAAAGTCCTCCGGGAGGAGGGATTTGGTATGAGAGAAGAGAGAAGAACGAAGAGTGAAGAGTACCTTCGTATCCTGCGGGTATACCAGAATTATTTATAAATTCCAGTGTTTTGCGGAGCAAAACTACAACTTCTCTTCACTTTTCTCTCTTCTCTTTTCACTGGAAAAAGTCGCCCGGGAGAACTGAGAGAAGAGATGAGAATGAAGAGTGAAGAGTACAAAAAAAGCCGCAAAAGCGACTTTTTCCTTTTGATGGGGGAAGGTGGATTCGAACCACCGAAGGCGGTGCCAGCAGATTTACAGTCTGTCCCCTTTGGCCACTCGGGAATTCCCCCATAGAGCAGTCCGGCTTCGGCCGAAACTGCTTTCAAGCTGGTGATCGGAGTCGAACCAACAACCTGCTGATTACAAATCAGCTGCTCTGCCATTGAGCCACACCAGCGTGGATTCACATCGTTTTCACCCGGTTGAATGCCTGATTATTATAGCACCCGCGGGGCAGTTTGTCAAGGGATTTCACAAAAAAACGGGGAAATTCCGGCTTGCGGAGCTTCCCCGTGCGGGATCGGTCTCGGATTACTTACCCTCGTTTTCGAGGATCTTATAGAGCAGGGTATGGAGGGTGACGGCTTCCTCGTCGGTGAGGGGGATGCAGGCGCCGATCTGGGAGGGTACGTCTCCGGCGCGCTTCTTCAGGGCGGCTCCCTCGTCGGTGAGAAGGACGCAAACCACGCGCTCGTCCTCCTTGGAGCGGGTCCGGACGATATAGCCCTTCGCCTCCAGGCTCTTCAGGACGGGAGTCAGGGTACCGCTGTCAAGATGAAGCTTCACGCCCATTTCCTTTTCACTGACGGGGGCCTTCTCCCACAGCACCAGCATGACGAGATACTGGGTATACGTGAGGTTCAGCGAGGCGAGGAGGGGGTGATACTGTTTGATGACTTCCCGGGATGCGGCGTAGAGAGGAAAACAAAGCTGATTATCAAGCCGGAGAGCTTCTTCTGCGGTACGGGTCATGGCAATTTCCTTTTCTTGGGGTCTGATTTGATAATTTTATTATAGCATGAAAGAAAGGAAAAAACAAGAAGGCCCGCGTTATCCGCACATGCAGGGGTGAACTCCGGCGCGGATATTGCACAATTTTGTCAATGACCGTCCGAAATTGTCACGAATTCTGTGGGATTGCCAGGTGCACGATGTCCACGCCCCGGCCGGAGGGATCCTTTTCGCGGAACCGGTCGGCCACGCGGACGGCGAACTCCAGGGCGCAGGGACCTCCCACGGCCAGCAGAACGTCGATTCTCTCCTGGCGGCAGATGGACACGCCGATGTCGACGGATTCATCGAGGGGGGAGGGCTCGGCGCCGGACATTTCGAACAGGCGGAAGTCGCGGTTTTCGCCGCGCAGCAGGCTGCGGATATCGGCGGGCAGGGCGGCTCCGTACAGCACAAGGATCCGGCGGCCGATCCGCTCCAGATCCCCGGCGAGGGTTTCCGGCGCGGATTCCACGACGGGGCTGCAGCAGGGAGGACGGCAGTTGTTCAGACACATGAATATGGTACTCCGATCTGATTGTTAAGGATAAAATAGAGAACGGGAGGCAATGTGTAAAAAAGGGACCGCGGGGTCCGCGATCCCTTTTGCGATTCCCGGCGGTCCGGGACGATTATTCGGTCAGCAGCGTCTGCACCTTGGCGGCGGCGGCGGTTGCCTTTACCTCCTCGACGACGGCCAGAGCCTCGGCGGCGGTCTTGTAGGAGAGAGTGCCGCAGGTGGCGACGATTTGTCCGTTGACGGCCTTCAGACGATAGCGGAACGCGCCGCCCTTGTCCTCATACACCTCGAACTTCGGGTGCTTCTTGGTCTCATAGCCCTCGACGGTCTGGTTCTCGATTTCGCCGACGGAGCTGTTCTTCGCGCTGTCCACGCCCTTCTTGCAGGCGGCTTCGGAGTTATACACCTCGGAGGTCGCGATGACGCCGTTCTCGGTCTTGAGATCGAACTTGAAGCCGGTGGCGGTCTGCTTGACGATGAAAATAGCCATGGTATCCTCCCGGAAGAGTGAATTCTAAACGTATTGTACCACAGTTTTCCCCGGAATGCAAGTCAATAGGCCCAAAAAGTGAAAAAACAGTCCGAAAATGTGAGAATCGGACGCCGGGCGGGGGAAAAAGAAATCCCCGATTCATCCGAACCGGGGAGAAGGCGACATCCAGAATCGAACTGGAGAATGAAGGTTTTGCAGACCTCTGCCTTACCGCTTGGCTATGTCGCCGTACAGGTGATATTATACAGCATCGCCGCGGTTTTGTCAAGGGGAAAATCGAAAAAATCGCGCGTGGGCGGAGAAATCCTTACTCCCGCTCCGCCGTGCCGCCCCGCAGAAAGAGGCGTTCGTCGGCCAGGGAGGGAATGGCGTCCTCGTGGGTGACCGCCAGCACCAGCCTGCCCCGGTCATGGGCCAGCATCCGGAGGATCTCCGAGACGATGGCGGAGGTGCCCTTGTCCAGATTGGCGGTGGGCTCGTCCGCCAGGATCACGGGATTGTCCAGAGCCATGGCGCGGGCGAAGGCCACCCGTTTCTGCTCGCCGCCGGAGCATTCCCCGGGGAAGCGGCCGTACAGCTCCTCGGGCAGCTTCACGTCGGCCAGATACCCCCGGGCCCGCTCCATCGCCTCCGCCGGGTCGATCCTCTTCATCTGCATGGGATACAGGACGTTTTCCAGCACCGTGCGGCCGTCGAAGAGCAGATTGGCCTGGGGGATCATGGCGGCGACGGTCCGGCGGTAGAGGGTCAGGCCGGTGACGGAGCGGGGAGAGGCGCGTCCTTCCTCTCCGTTTTTTCCGAAGGAACGGATGTCGCCGCCGTTCAGAAGGATCCGGCCGGAGGTGGGGACCGCCAGTCCGGCCAGCAGGGTCAGAAGGGTGCTCTTGCCCGCGCCGCTCTCACCCTCCAGGGTATAGAGTCGTCCGGAGACAAAGGCTTCGGATATGTCCTTGAGGATCATCCGCCGTCCGCGGGGATAGCGGAAGGATACACGGTCCAGGGAGAGGGTGACGGATCCGTTGTCAGAGTTCATCGCTGCGCTCCTTTAAGACGGTCAGAGGATTGAGAATGCAGAGCAGGGCCAGGGTCAGGGCGGTCAGGCCGAGGGACGCCGCCCAGTTCAGGAGAAACGGACCGGGGGAGAGGTCTCTCAGAAGCCCCAGCGCGCCGAGCGTCGGCAGGATCAGGAGATAGCATCCGCTCAGCAGGAAGGCGGCGGGCGTCCAGAGGGAGACGAAGACCCGAGGGGCGCTCTCTCCCAGAAGGCGTCTGCCTCCGCATTCGTTGGCCAGGGACAGGGCGGCGGCCGTCTCGAGAACATGCGCTGCGGCGGGCAGGAGGATGCGGAACAGCTTCTCGAAGAACAGGGCCGACGCCTGCTTGTCCTCCAGCGGGGCCATGACGGCGTCGATTTCCGCCTCGTTGTAGTAGACCGCCACGTCCCGGTTCCGGTTGGCGGGATGATCGGTGTTGTTGACGGTTCTTTGGACGAAATCGGCGATGTCCCGGATGTCCCGCCGGCATTCCTTCTTCACCCGGAAGGTCATCTCGCCGAAGAACAGATTCGCCTTCAGGTCCGGGCGGTCCCTCATGTACCGGTCGAAGGATTCCCAGGAAAAGACCATGGTGTTGTCCGGGATCTCCGGGCTGACGGCGCAGAGGACCGTGTATTTCCGCCAGTACTGCCCTTCGTTCATGGCGCTCCGGCTGACGACGTTCCAGGTGATCGGGACGTTGTCGTACAGCCGGATCCCGAATTCGTCCCGCAGGGAGGGGGAGAGGTACAGCCCGTCCCCGTATTCCCCGGACGAGGGATTCCCGTACACCGCCGCCGGATCGGAAACCCAGACGAAATCGACGGTTTTGGGGATGATGGGATAGTCCGGCGGCGGACCGTTGAGGTAGATGGTCTGCGTCATCTCGTAGCGGGCGTTCAGATCCTCCATCCAATCCGCCGTCACCAGCTCTCTCAGCTGATACAGGGTCAGGGAGAAGGTGTTCCCGAATCTCCTGCGGCCGGGACCCAGACGGAATTCGATCTCCATTTCGTCGTACGCCCGGTTCAGCTGCTCCCGTGACTCGCTCACGGCGCGGGACAGGAGTGCGCCCGAGAGCAGGAACACAAGCAGGGCTCCCATGGCGGCCGCCCAGATCCTCCTCCGGCGCACAAAGGGAAGAAACGCGTTTTTTATCATGGCAGTCTCCCTTCATCCCCGGAACTGCTTCCGGTCGCGCAGAAACGACAGGAGCAGGACGGACAGCAGCAGCACGAGAAGCTCCGCGGCGGCGGCCAGGGTCATGATCCCCACGGCCTTGGCCGATCTCAGCACGGACGGGAACAGCGTGTCGGAGGCCAGGCTCAGGATCAGAAGTCCGGCGGCGGAGAGCGGAAGGGAGATGCAGGCCGTCATGAGCCACGCGCTCCGGTAGACGCCCCTTGCCTCACGCATCCCCGCGCCCAGTCTGCGCTCCACGGCGTAATCCCTCCGCCAGAACAGCAGGGGGAGCGCGATGCTGACCGCCAGTCCCGCCGCCAGTCCCAGCAGCCCCACAGTCACGCTGCCCGCGCCGTTTTTCTCCAGCTCCCTCAGCTGTTCCTCCACGTCCGCGTAGTTGGCCGCCAGAACGTTCAGCTCGTATCCCATGTCCATGAGGGGTCCCTCGGCCTCCTTCACGAAGGCGCCGCAGAGGTCCTTGTGGACGTTGAAGCTGAAATCCCACACCGTGGGGAGGGGGGAGGAGGACGCGCCGTCGTCCTTCCGCGTGGGGATGAACACGGTCCCCTTTGGGTAGCGGTAGGAGGAGAGGAACTCCATGGCGTAGCCGAAGTCCGCGTCGTCCCAGGAGACGGGCTGCTCCGTGTAGGTGAAGATCCCCACCACCTCGTATTCCTCCTCCCGCCCGTAGTCGAGGAGCTCCGTATCCCCCGGCAGAGGAACGCCCCGGCAGTGGAGGTCCTGACTGTAAATCCGGTCGGAGAGGGACAGGGGCAGGGACATGCCCACCCGGAGGCCCTGGCTCGCCGCGTCGGACACATGGAGCAGGCAGACGTTCTTCCCGATGTCGTCCCGGGTCAGCTCCCGGCCGGTCATGATCCGCATCAGCTCCTTCTGGCGGACGGGCAGGGTGTCCACGGCGTCGATCTCCTGTACGGTCACGAGAGCAGCGGCATTGTCCAGGGAGGCGGCGATGGCGGAGAGACCCTCCTCCCGGATGATCTTCTCCCCGAATTCCCGGTCGGAGAGGGCATCGTCCCCGGGCTTCTCCGGCCAGACGGCGGGCAGCTCCTCCCCGTCCGGACCCGCGAAGAAGTACAGCGACAGGGGGTTCACGGCGGTTCCCGCTCCGGTGCAGGCGAGGAGATAACGTCCGCCCTCCTCCAGTCCGTAATCCTGCGCCGGGATCACCTCCGTCACCGTGACCTCTCCCGTCTCACTGTCAAAATCGTAGTATGTCCGGTCCGGGATGCTGAGGATCGGAATGCCTGACGCCTCGGTGGGCGGAATGGTCAGGTGCTTTTCGTATCCGGCGCACACGCAGAGGGGCTGGAGCGTCAGACGGATCTCGCCCGTCTCCTGCCCGCGGCCGGTGTGGAGGACCTCGTTCTTCGAGGCGACCCGGCCCACGAAGAGAAAGACCTGGTTCGCGTCCATGGGATACCCGTCCGTGGGCATCCACCGTCCCGAGGACAGCCGTCCGGAGTGTCCGCGTACCGTATGGAGCTCCCGGACAAAGGGGGAGCTTTTCAGATACTCCAGAGCCTCCTCCGAGACGACGCGGTTCTCCATCACGGATCCGCCGCTCTCCGGCTGAGGATCCCGGCGCGGGCTGAGGGTGCAGAGGTAGACCTGATTCTCCCGCGCGTCGGCGATGGCGGAGCCGTTCAGGTACCACTGACCGCCCTCCACGAAGCAGAAGACCAGCAGGACGGCGTTTGCCAGCGCGCAGAGCAGGATCCGGTACGGCTTCCGGAGGGCGAATCGGGGAGCGTTCAGCGGAGTGTTCTTCATAAAGGCACCATGTCATACCGTGGTCCGGGCGTTCGGATGCGTTCCGACCCTCCGGACCGTGATACCACAGTATAGCATATACACCGACGTTTGTCAACCAGAGCCGGCGATTTCGGCACGCTGGGAAAAATCACGCGGGAGGCTCCGGATCCGCGGAGGATAAACCTCTTGCAAAAAAACGGATCATGTGCTATACTCAAATCAGCAAAAATAAACTCCCAAAGGAGATGTATCATGCCTTTCCATCTTCCGGATTACCACTGCGATCCCTCGACCCTCCACGTGGGGTGTGAGGAGCCCCGGGCTTACTTCGTGCCGTTCCCGTCCGAAAAGGACGCGGCCAACGAAAACCGCGGGCAGAGCGCCTTCTTCAAGTCCCTGGACGGCGAATGGGCGTTCCGCTTCTTCAAATCCCTGAACGACGTCTGCTGCCGGGATATTTCCGGCGAGGGCTTCACCACGGAGGGCTTCGACCGCATGACCGTCCCCATGAGCTGGCAGATGGCTCCGGGCCGCGGCTATGACGTGCCCAACTACACCAACGTCAACTATCCGATCCCCGTGGACCCGCCCTATGTGCCGGACGAGAACCCCTGCGCCCTCTATGTGCGCGACTTTGCGATCCCCGCCGCCATGAAGGGGAAGAAGGTGTACCTGAACTTCGAGGGCGTGGACTCCGCCTTCTACGTCTGGGTCAACGACACCTTTGCCGCCTATTCCCAGGTCTCCCACCTGTCCACCGAGATCGACGTCACCGGCCTGGTCCACGAGGGGAAGAACACCCTGAAGGTGCTGGTGCTGAAGTGGTCCGACGGCACGTATCTGGAGGACCAGGACATGTGGCGCATGTCGGGCATCTTCCGCGAGGTCTACCTGCTGTTCCGGGATCCCGTCCACATCCGGGACATCTTCGTAAAGTCCGCGCTGTCCGACGACTATAAGAACGCCCGCTTCACCGCCGCGCTGTCCCTGACCGGCTGCGCCGAGGTGGCGTGGAAGCTGGACTGCCCCTGCGGAAAGACCCTGTCCTCCGGCGTGCTGACCGCGGACGGGGAGGCCTCTGTTGAGATCCCCGAAATCGAGAACGCGAAGCTCTGGAGCGACGAGGAGCCGAACCTCTACACCCTGTATCTGGCCTGCGGAACCGAGCACATCGCCCTGTCCGTAGGCGCGCGGAAAATCGAGATCGTCGATAAGTGCATCCTCATCAACGGCAAAAAGGTCAAGGCCAAGGGCGTCAACCGCCACGACAGCCACCATCTGCTGGGCCACGCCACTCCCTTCGAGCACATGAAGCGGGACATCATGATCATGAAGGCCCACAACGTCAACATGGTCCGCACCTCCCACTATCCCAACGATCCCCGGTTCACCGCCCTCTGCGACAAGTACGGCCTCTACGTCTGCGACGAGACCGACATCGAGACCCACGGCATGCATCCTTGGAACGGCCTCTCCGACAATCCGGACTGGGAGAAGGCCTACGTGGACCGCGCTCAGCGCATGGTGGAGCGGGACAAGAACCACCCGTGCGTCATCTTCTGGTCCCTGGGCAACGAATCGGGCCTTGGCCGCAACCACGCCGCCATGACCGCCTGGATCAAGAGCCGCGACGACTCCCGCCTGGTCCACTACGAGGGCGCCCACTCCGGCTACAACAACGGCGAGCACAAGCGCGACGTGACCGACGTGGAGAGCCATATGTACCCGAATCCCCAGTGGTGCGCCGAGTACTGCGAGGATGAGAAGTTCGATCAGCCCCTGTTCCTCTGCGAATACTCCCACGCCATGGGCAACGGCCCCGGAGACCTGGGCGCGTACTGGAAGGTCATCGAGAGCCACGACGAGTTCTTCGGCGGCTGCGTCTGGGAATTCATCGACCATTCCGTGGCCATCGGCGACCGGTACGGCAATCCCTCCTTCACCTACGGCGGCGACTTCGGCGACCATCCCAACGACGGCAACTTCTGCGTGGACGGCCTGGTCTATCCCGACAGACGCCCCCACACCGGCCTCAGGGAGCTGAAGCAGGCCATTATGCCCGCGGCGGTCACCGAGGTGAAGCCCGGTACCTACGCCGTGAAATCCCGCCGGTACTTTAAGGACTTCTCCGACCTGTCCTGTGCCTGGACCGTGAAGCGCGACGGTAAGGTTCTCATGTCCGGCGTGTATCCGAACCTCTCGATCGAGCCCCAGGGGACGGAGGAATTCACCCTCTTCGACGAGCTCCCGACGGGCGGCGTCGTGACGGTGGACTTCTCCTTCCGGCAGAAGGTCCCGACCGAGTGGGCGGAGGCCGGCTACGAGGTGGGCATCGCCCAGTTCGTGTACGAGAACGACGTGCCTCTCTATCAGGCTCCCGCGGCGCTCTATCCCGTGGAGACCGAGGTCTGCCGGAAGTTCATCACCGTCACCGCGGGCGAGACCGTCTACACCTTCTGCCGGTCCTGCGGCATGATCAAGGACATCGAGGACAACGGCGAGCACCTCATCACGAAGCCCATCGTCCCGCAGATCTGGCGCGCTCCCACGGATAACGACCGCAACGTGCGCTGGCAGTGGCAGAGAGAGGGCATGGACGAGGCGAAGGTCAAGTGCTACTCCTGCGATCTCATTGAGGCGGATGAGGAGCACGCCGTGATCCTCTCGAAGATCTCCATGGGATGCGCGCCCCACGATCCGCTGTTCCACGCCGACGTGACCTACACCGTCCGGTACGGCATGGGCGTGAAGATCGACTTCGACGTGAAGTGGCGCGACATGTCCCGTCCCAATCAGTGGGACCGCACCAAGCGGGAAAAGGTGTTCCGTCCCCGCTTCGGCGTGCGCCTGACCATGCCCGAGGGTGCGGAGCAGATGCGCTACTTCGGCTACGGACCCATGGAGAGCTACGAGGACAAGAGACTGGCCGCGCGTCTGGGCGAGTTCAGCTCCACCGTCACCGAGAACTACGAGCCCTACGTGTTCCCGCAGGAGAACTCCTCCCACTGGGGATGCCGCTGGGCGGACGTTCACACGGTGGCGGGACACGGCTTCCTCTTCACCTCCGCCGAGCCCTTCTCCTTCAACGCAAGCCACTTCTCCCCCGAACAGCTGACGGAGAAGGCCCATCACTACGAGCTGGAGCGTGAGCCCGAGACCACGGTGATCCTGGACTGCCGTCAGTCCGGCATCGGCTCCAACTCCTGCGGTCCCGCCCTGGCGGAGCACCTGCGGTACGAAGAGGACGAGACGATCTGCTCCGTGATCCTCAAGCCCGTGTTCGCCGCGGAGATCGATCCTTACCGCGAATCCCGCAAGGCCTGGTAAAAATCTCATGACCGATCATACCGTCCTTTCCCTTCCCGGGAGAGGGCGGTTCTTTTATGCGCTTGACAAAACGGGGAATGGGGTGTACAATGGAGGCCGACTGATTTCAACACGGAGCGGCAGAATATGAACGGAGAAGACAGCAAGCGCGGCGCGGACTGGAAGAGCATCCTCCTGCCGGCCTATGAGGTGCGGAAGCGGAAGGCCCAGAAGGACGCCTTCATCGGGATGCTGGGGGAGCATTTCGGGCAGAGGATGCGGGTGGAAACCTGCGGGACCCTTCAGAAGAGCCGGAACATCGTCATCGGGGACCCGGAGCAGGCCGACGTGGTGTACACCGCCCATTACGACACCTGCGCAGGGCTGCCCTTTCCCAATTTCATCACGCCGCGGAATCTGCCGGTTTTTCTGCTGTACCAGACCGCCGTGGTTCTGTTGTTCCTCGTTCCCCTGTTCGCCCTGGACATTCTGGCGGCCCGGCTCACCCGGGATCTGCCGGATCTCTGGGGACTGCTGGTGACGGAGGGGGTCCTGATCCTCGGCATCGTATTCATGCTGTGGTTGTTCATGGGGGACCATCCCAATCCTCACACCGCCAACGACAACACCTCCGGCGTGGCCGCGGTCCTGACCCTGGCGGACCGGCTGACGGAGGAGCGGGCGGCCTTCATCCTCTTCGACAACGAGGAGAACGGGCTTCTCGGCTCGTCCGGATACGCGGCGGCCCATCCGGAGGTGAAGAAGAACCGGCTGATCGTGAACCTGGACTGCGTGTCCGACGGCGGGCACATCCTGATCCTGTTTTCCAAGGCCGCGGAAAAGCTGCCGTATTACGAGGTCCTGCGCCGGGAGGCTGAGCGGGTGTTCGCCGGAGTGGAGAAGGTCTGCGAGGTCTGCCCGAAGAAGGGGACCATCTATCCCTCCGACCAGGCCAGCTTCAAAACCTCCGCCGCCGTCTGCGCCCTGAACGAATCGAAGCGGCTGGGCCTGTACATGGACAAGATCCACACCGCGAAGGACACGGTGTTCGACGAGGTCAACCTGGCCCTCCTGACGGAGTTGTTCGTCTCCCCGGCCCTGTACCGGTCCTTCGGCGGGGAGGCGCGGTCATGAGGGGCGTTCCGTTCGGAAAAGGGATCGCGGCCATCCTCCTCACCTGCGCCCTCCTGCTGTCCTGCTCCAGAACGGAGGGACCCGCCGGAGAGGGAGGGAGCGGCCCTGAGACCGAGGCCGTTCAGGTGACGGAGCCCGCTCCCGGCGGATCCGAAGCGGATACGGAAGAAGCAGGGACGGAATCGCCGGAGACGGACGAACCTGAGACGGAATCCCCGGAAACAGAACCTCCCGAGACGGAACCTCCGGAAACGGAGCCTCCCGAGACCGAATCCCCGGAAACGGATCCGCCCGAAACCGATCCCGACGAGGACATGCCGGAGTCCGAGGAGCTTTTGACCGCTCCGGAGGCGGAGATCACGGGCTGGTCCGACGAGGAGGACGGGAAGACCGTCGGAGAGACCGATCCCGATTCGGAGCCGGAAAAGCCCGCCGAGCCTGAGAAGCCAGCCGAACCGGAAAAACAGCCGGAGCGGATTTACAATTACCTCAACGGCAAAAGCTGTACTCTTGAGGAGCAGAAGCGCCGCCCCGTGGCCATCATGCTGAACAATCTGAAAAAACAGCTGCCCCAGTACGGCCTGTCCTACGGGCAGGTGTTCTACGAGTGCGCGGCGGAGGGCGGCATCACCCGGATCATGATGCTGGTGGACGACTGCGAGAAGATGGGCACCGTGGGCTCCATCCGGTCCGCCCGGGATTATTTCGTGGATTTCCTCGCCAACCACGACGCCCTGTACGTCCACGCCGGAGGGAGCGAGACTGCCTACTCCAAGATCAGCTGGCGGGGTATCGAGAACATGGACGGTGTCAACATGTACCTGCCCTCCACCTTCTGGCGGGATCAGAACCGGATGGTGAACATCGGCTACGAGCACAGCCTCATGACCAACGGAGAGGGCATCGTCTCCGGCATTCAGTTCAAGGGCTACCGGACGGAGCTGGACGAGAATCAGAAGCCTCTGTTCCTCTTTTACGGCGAGAACGAGAACCGAAGCATCTACGGATCCCCGGCCACCCACGTGCATATGCCGGTGACCTTCGCCAATACGGTGGATTTCGTCTACGACAAGGACCGCGGCGAATATCTGCGGTACCAGTACGACGGCATGCCCCATGTGGACGGAGCCAACGGGGAGCAGATCGCCGTGAAGAACCTGCTGATCCTGTTCACGGACATCGACGTGATCCCCGGGGACGCGGCCGGACGGCTCACCGTGGGGACCGTGGGCCAGGGACAGGGCTATTACGTCACAAACGGCCGGCGCAGGGTGATCGCCTGGTCCCGGGCGGGAAAGACCGACTGTCTGGAGCTGACCTATAAGAACGGGAAGGAGCTGCGGCTCAACTGCGGAAAGACCTTTATCTGCGTGGTGGACCGGGATGTGGCTCCCCTCATTGATTTTGAATACCGGTGGTGAAAATCCGCGGGACAAGCAGACGGAGCGGCTGAAAAAAGCGGCTCCGTTTTTGCTCCTCGGACACGATTGACAGCGTCCCGGGGGTATGATATAATGGAATCAATCTATTCCAAAGGAGGGCGGCTATGAAAGAGAACGAACGGGAGGTGTTCCGTCTCGATCCGGAGAAAGGATACTTCCGGAGGGGCGGCGTGGACGTCATGGCCTTCGACGATTTTTATCCGGAGGGCCATCAGTCCGGTGTCAGCGTCATCATGCACGGGAACCGGACCGCCGCCAACGGGGATCTGCGGTTCGAGCCGACGCCCGGTCAGTGGCAGCCGGTGCCGAAGAAGGTGGAGAGGACCGCGGATCCGGAGGACAATTCCGTCACTGCGCGGATGGTCTATCCCGATCCGGACCGCCATCTCGTCGGGTTCAACCCCATGATCTACCCGGATTTCCGCTTTTCCTACACCGTCCGGACAAAGGGAGAGGGTGAGGCCGTGACCGTGGACGTGGAGACGGACCGCCCCGTGCCGCCGGAGTTTCTTGGAAAGCTCTCCTTCAATCTGGAGCTGTTTCCCGGGACGCTGTTCGGCAAGCCCTGGCTCATGGACGGCGCGGGCGGCGTGTTCCCGACTCAGCCCGCGGGTCCCGTGGAGAAACGGGAGCCCCTGTATCCCCTCAGGATCCGGGAGCCGCTCCGGGACGATCCGCTCAGAACGGATCCGGACCGTCTCTCCGGTCAGGGGCAGGGGTATAATCCCATCGCGGCGGACGAGCTGACTGCGGCTCCCTATGCCGTGGGACACCGGTTCACCCTCCGGCCCGACGATCCGCTGTCCCGGATCACGGTGGCGTCGGAGGAGGCGGAGCTGAGGCTGTACGACGGGCGCATGAACCACAACAACGGATGGTTCGTGCTGTCCTCTCCCCTTCCGGCCTCCGGCAGACTGCGCTGGGTGATCACGCCTCACGCCGAGCCGGGCTGGAGATATGCTCCCGTGCTTCAGGTGTCCCAGGTGGGGTACCATCCGGACCAGCGCAAGGTTGTCGTGGCGGAGCTGGACAGCCGGGACGATGAGATCGGGGAGGCTCTGCTCTGCCGGATCGGCGAAGGAGGAGAGGAGACCGCCGTAGTCCTGAAGGGCGTTGAGTGGGGCCGGTTCCTGCGCTATCGCTACGTGCACTTCGACTTTTCGGATGTGCATGAGGAGGGCCTCTACCGCGTCCGGTATGGAGGATCCGAGACGCCGGTGTTCCGCATCGCCCGGGACGTCTGGGACAGGGGCGTGTGGCAGCCGGTGCTGGAGTACTTCCTGCCCGTGCAGATGTGCCACATGCGGGTCAGCGAGAAATACCGGGTCTGGCACGGCCTCTGCCACGACGACGACGCCCGGATGGCGCCCCTGAATTACAACCACATCGACGGATACGCCCAGGGCCCCTCCACGCTGACGAAATACGCCCCCGGCGATCCGGTGCCCGGACTGAACCGGGGCGGCTGGCACGACGCGGGGGACTACGATCTCCGGGTGGAGTCCCAGTCGGGTGAGGCGTATATCCTGGCCCTGACCCACGAGGCCTTCGGGGTGGAGTGGGACGCCACCGCCGTGGACGAGGAGAAGAAGACGGTGGAGATCCACCAGCCGGACGGGAAGAACGACATCCTCCAGCAGATCGCCCACGGGCTTCTGTCCGTGGTGGGGGCCTACAAATCCCTGGGCCGGCTCTACCGGGGCATCATCTGCTCCGGCCTGCGCCAGTATGTCCTGCTGGGAGACGGCTCCACCATGACCGACGGCGTTCCCGGGAACGAGGACGACCGCTGGGTCTTCACGGAGGACAATCCGGGCCGGGAGCTGACCACGGCGGCGGAGCTGGCGGCATGCGTCCGGGCCATGCGGGGCTTTGACGACGGGCTGGCGGAGGACACCCTCAGGGCCGCCGTTGAGCTGTACGAACGCACCGACGCCTCCCGGGCGGGAACGGCCAGGCTGCACGCGGCGGCGGAGCTTCTTCTGACCACCGGGGAGGACCGGTACCGCGCCTTCCTGCTGGACAACGCCGAGGCCGTCCGCAGGAGCATCGGTTCCCTCGGATGGATCATGTGCCGGGTGCTGGACGCCGTGGGAGACGCGGAGTTCTCGGCCATGGTGCGGGAGGCCCTGATCCCCGTGGCGGAGGAGTTCCGGGCAAGATCCGCGGAGACGCCCTACGGGATCCCCTACCGTCCCCATATCTGGGGCGCGGGCTGGGACATTCAGGGGCAGGCCTTCCGGTATTACTTCCTGCACCGGGCCTTCCCGGAGCTGTTCGGGCCGGAGCCTCTGTGCAATGCCCTGAACTTCATTCTGGGATGCCATCCGGGGAAGAATACCGCGTCCTTCGCGTCCGGAGTCGGAGCCGTTTCCGCCACCACCGCATACGGAGCCAACCGGGCGGACTGGTCCTTCATCCCCGGCGGCGTGGTGTCCGGCACCGCCCTGATCCGCCCCGATCTTCCGGAGCTTCTGGAGTTCCCGTTCCTGTGGCAGCAGACGGAGTACGTCATGGGCGGCGGCTCCTCCCACTATATGTTCCTGGTGCTGGCCGTCCGCAGTCTGTTTGAGGACTGATCCGCCGGAACAAAAACAAACCGGTCGTCGCTTCCATTCCGAGGCGGCGGCCGGTTTTCTGCGGTTATTTGGCTGTGTGACGGAGACGGGACAAGGGGATGACGCTCAGCTCTGCCCCTTTTCCTCAGCCTCCCGGGCTTCCCGTTCGTCGGCCAGGGCGCTGAAGCGTCTGATGACGGCGATTTCGTTGGGATCGTAGGGATGCCCGTTGAAGCGGAACAGGTCGTGCTGCCATCCGGTCAGATCCAGCTTTCCGTTTTTGAAATCCTCCCTGAGGAAATACCCGCCCCAGGGCTCGTAGGTCTGGGAGTATCCCTGCATCAGGCCCCAGGAGTAGGACCCGATCCGCTCCAGCCAGAACAGGGGGAAGATCTCCTGGATCCGGTTGCCCTCGTACCGGTTCAGCCATTCGTTGTTGATGAGGGGCCGCCGGTACGTTCTTTTCAGCCGTTCGATCAGCGTGACCATGTTCTGAAACGGACCGTAATAATGGAAGGTGATGACGTCGGAGAGCTCCATGGCCCGCCGCTCGATCTCGGACTGCTCGAACCGTCCCCATCCGTCGGCGGTCAGCGGCTGCTTCACTCCCTTTGCGCGGAGGATGGAGAAGAAGGTCTCCATGGCCTTCATGCTCATGGTGCCCCGGTTGGAGTTGCCGGGCTCGTTCCACACGTCCCAGATCTGCACCCGGCCGTCCTGCCCGTAACGGTCCGCCAGCTCTCCCGCCATGTCGTAATAATCCCGCTCGTACTCCGGTTCGTCCAGGAGCATGTACCCCGGCTCCCGGTAATCCCCGGTGTGAGGACCCTGCCGGATGCCGCTGTGCCATCCCCAGTCGATGTGCTGCTCGCCGAAGACCACGGGCCTGAACCGGCTTTTCGGCACGGTGCAGTCGTTGCCAAGGCAGAGCATGACTCCGAGGCCGTGCCGCGCCGCCGCTGTCAGGTATTCCTCCAGGTTGTTCATGAAGCTGTCGTGCTCGAAGCGCCACACCTCGAACTGGATCACCGCCCGGACCGCGTTGAAGCCGATGCTCTCCGCCAGGGCGAATTCCCGCTCGATCTGCTCCGCGACCTCCTCATGGCCGTATTTCTGCCACATGGCGATGCGGTTCACGCAGTTTGAGGGATAGCCGCACCATCCGCGGATCCACGGCTGCTTTTCGTACCAGGCCCAGACCTCCTCCGCGGTCCACTGACCGGGCGCAAGTGTTGTCATAGCGAATGTCCTTTCTTTGTCTCCCTGCCGTTCAGTTTCTCGCCTCGGCCAGCTCCTTCAGGGGCTTGGTGAAGCTCTTTTCCAGGGATTTTGTCATCATTTTGGAGTACTGGGCCAGAAGCGTCGCCAGGTTGATGCCCGATTCGGCGGAGCGGGAATACAGATTGGAGGAGATGGAGCCCAGCTCATAGATCTCTCCGGCGTCGTAGATGCGGTTAGAGAAGATCAGGTCCAGCATCTCCGTGGACTGGGCGTCCCGGGAGATCTTGCTTCCGAGGTTGTTCTCGTAGTACGCCTCGTGGAGTCCGTAGTGTCCCTCCGCGTTCATCAGCTCCACCACCGCGCCGGTCATGTCCCAGTCGATGGCCTCGGTGTTGGGGATGCAGACTGTGGCGGCCGTGTACTTGGTGACGGTGCTGTAGTACTGCTGCTGCGCCTCGTCGTATTTGGGCACCGGGATGATGCCGAAGTCCGCCTCCATATCCCGCAGGTTCTGGGCCACCCGCATGCGCATCCACATGAACAGGGCGTTGTTGGCCCGGAAGATGTTGCACTCGCCCACGTAGATGTCCGGGTACTTGGAGGAGTAGTTGTGCATGTTCTGGACCACCGCCGGGTCGAAGAAGATGCTGTCGATCTTGGAGAACACGTCGTTCGCGTGCTCGGAGGTGATGGTGTATTCCGGCTCGCCGTCGGCGTTCTTGTCCACGATGCGGGCCTCGCTGCCGTGCATGAAGCTGACGATGGCGTCCCTCTGCCAGAGAATGCCGAAGCGGTCCCCCTCGATGTCCACCTCGCCATTGCCGTTCAGGTCCTCCGCCACGGCCCGGGCCATCTCCGCCATCCGGTCCAGGGTCCAGGTCCCCTCCTCCACCAGATCGTAGGGCGTATCCAGATGATAGTCCGCGATCAGCTGTTTGTTGAACACCATGGAGCCCGTGGAGTCGTCGTCCAGGATGATCATGTCGCCGGTGACGTAGTACAGCAGGCCGTAGTACGACGCGTCCGCGATGCACCGCTCGTCGTACCAGGGCTTCGTCAGATCCATATGGGGCATGTCGTAGAGATTCACCAGATACCCCTTCGTGACGGTGGCGGGCAGGGACTGGATACGGGCGGTGGAGATGTTGTAATCGGCGGAGCCGGAGGTCACCTGCTTCTGGATGGTGTCCGGCATGTTGGGCACGTCCTCCGCCTTGAGGGTGACGTTCAGCTTTTCCTCCGTATAGGCGTTCCGGGCGAAGACGGCGTCGTTGATGGGCTCGCCCGTCAGACCGTCGGACCAGATATCCCGGCTCAGCCAGTCCGCCCAGTCCCCGGCCTGGAACGGATGCTGCATGATGACCACGTCCGCCCCGCCGTAGTCCAGATCCTCCGGGAGATCGGGCAGGAGCTTCACCTCTTCCTCCTCCGGTTCCGGCTCCGTCTCCGGCACGGCGGAGGGCGTCTCACTTCCTGCATCGTCGGTCTGCGTTCCGGATTCCGAGCATCCCGCCGTCAGAGCGGACAGCAGGGAGAGGAGCAGGAGAACGCTCAGCGTGCGCACAGTGGTTTTCTTCATGGTATTTACCCCCTTTATTTCCATGATTCAATCCTATTATACACCGTTCGGGAGGATAAATCAAGAGAAGGGAGCCCGAACCGGGACAAAACCGCCGCTCATCCGCGGAAAAAACGGACGGGCGGCGGTATGAATGCTTAACCAAACCGGGAGTTCATGGGGGATTTCTCCACGGAGTAGCCGGAGAGGAGGGCGTCGTTGTACTCGATCTGATCCATCATCCCGTCCAGCAGATCGGTGAAGAGGGCGGAGGACACGTCCTCGTCGTAATCCGGGAAGAAGTCCGCGCAGTTCTCGTCCGCCCAGGGCTTGTCCCCCAGGGGCAGGCGCTTGATGTAGTGGACGCCCACGTCGGACTCCACCTTGGTCCATTCGCCGATTTCCATGTCGAAGGCGGAGCGCACCACGCCCTCCACGAAATCCATGTTCCGGGTCAGATAGTACCCCTCGGAGTAGTATTTGTCCTCCGAGGCGGCCTCGTACACGGAGTCGAAATCCTCCCCCGAGGCCAGGGCTTCGTCGATGGCGGCCACCAGCGCGTTCTTGGCCTCCAGCTGTTCGCCGGTCAGGGGCGTTTTTTCCTGCTGGCCGTTCTCGTCGTAGACCGGTCTGCCGTTCGCATCCGTGGAATAGACGTAGGCGTTGTTCACATAGATGTGGCGCACCCGGGCGTAGTTTTCCTCCAGATAGGCCTGCCGGTCGTCGTCGTTGATCCCGATGATCCCGTTCTGGCCGTAGAGGTGGTTGTAGACCGCCGTGGCGCGCTCGTCCCGGAGCAGGATCTCCCGGAACAGCTTTATGTTGACGCCGTATTCCCCCAGGGCCTGGTTCAGGGCGTTCCGGTTCCCGTCCGCGTAGTCGTTGAGGAAGGAGTCCACGTAGCCGTCCACCTCGGCGGTCACGGAGGAGGACAGGGAGAGGCCGTACTGACGGAACAGAACGTCGCTGAGCAGGGAATAGCTGACGTTCTGGATCACGGTCTCAAACAGGAATTCCTCCGCGGTGCCGTCCCCCACGGTCTGGCGGTAGAAGGCTTCGTTGTCCTTGAAGTCCGAATAGGTCTGGGCGAAGCGGGCCTTGTAGGTGGCCAGGTAGAAGCGGAACTCGTTTTCCGAAATGGCGCATCCGCCGCAGGTCATGGCGTCCGCGCTTTTCCCGCAGGAGGCGAACAGCAGAACGGCGGCGAGGAGCAGGGGCAGGAGACGGGTCAGCGCAGTTTTTTTCATAATCATGTTTTCTCTTTCCGGTTTCACGCACCCAGAACGCGGATGCAGGTCTCAAGTAGCTCGATGAGGAACTCCGTGTTCCGCATGTTCTTTTTGGTTTTCAGGGAGATGTTGGGCGTCTGGCTCAGATTGACGCGGACGCCCAGGGAGGGATAGGCGTCCCCGATCCTCGTGGCGGAGGTGAGGACCTTCGTGTCGGCGGTGTAGAGGCGCACGGTGCCGTCCCGCTCCTCCACCTTGGTGAAGCCGGCGCGGCGTCCCAGAGCGCGGATCCTGGCCACCCGGCAGAGGTTGACGGCGGCGGAGTCCGGTTCCCCGAAGCGGTCGCACAGCTCGTCCAGCATGTCGTCGTAGTCCGCCTCGTTCTCCACCCGGGCGATCCGCTTGTACATGTCCATGCGCTGAGGGGCGGACGGGATGTAGGACTTGGACAGGAAGGCGTCGCACCGCACGTCCACGGCGCAGTCCGGCGTCTCCTTCTTCGGCTCTCCGCCCTGCTCCTCCACCACGGCCTCCTCCAGAAGCTTCATGTAGAGATCGTACCCCACGGCGTCCAGATGGCCGTGCTGCTCCGCTCCCAGGAGATTGCCCGCGCCGCGGATCTCCAGGTCTCTCAGCGCGATCCTGAAGCCCGCGCCGAACTCCGCGTACTCCCGGATGGCCTCCAGCCGCTTCTCCGCCACCTCCGACAGGGATTTCCCCCGGCGGTAGGTGAAGTAGGCGAAGGCCCGGGTGGAGGACCGTCCGACCCGCCCGCGTATCTGATGGAGCTGGGCCAGGCCGTAGTTCTCGGCGTTTTCGATGATGAGGGTGTTGGCGTTGGGAATGTCCACGCCCGTCTCGATGATGGTGGTGCAGACCAGGATGTCCACCTCGCCGCGGATCAGGGCGTCCCAGACCTCCTCGATGGCGTCCCGGTCCATCTTTCCGTGGGCCACCGCGATCCGCGCGTCGGGAATGGCCGCCTGGATCCGGTCCGCCACCCGGTAGATGCCCTCCACCTTGTTAAAGAGGTAGAACACCTGACCGCCGCGGCGCAGCTCACGCCGGATGGCCTCGTGGATCATGGCCTCGTCGAACTCCATGACGTAGGTCTGGACCGGGGAGCGCAGGCCGGGGGCGTCCTCCAGCACGCTCATGTCCACGATCCCGCCCATGGCCATGTTGAGAGTCCGCGGAATGGGCGTCGCCGTCAGGGTCAGCACGTCCGCGCCGATGGAGATCTGCTTGAGCTTCTCCTTCTGGGCCACGCCGAACCGCTGTTCCTCGTCGATGATGATGAGGCCCAGGTCCCGGAACTGCACGTCCTTGGAAATGAGCCGGTGGGTGCCGATGATGATGTCCGTGTCCCCCCTTGCCACTCTCCGGACGGACGCGGCCTGCTCGGAGGGCTTGCGGAACCGGGACACCATGTCCACCCGGACGGGGAAGGCCCGCATCCGGGAGAGGAAGGTCTGATAGTGCTGATAGGCCAGGATGGTAGTCGGGACCAGAACGGCCACCTGCTTTCCGCTCATGACGGCCTTGAACGCCGCCCGGAGCGCCACCTCGGTCTTGCCGTAGCCCACGTCGCCGCACAGGAGCCGGTCCATGGGCCAGGGCTGTTCCATGTCGCGCCGGATGTCGGCGATGGCGGAGAGCTGGCCGTCGGTCTCCTCGTATTCGAAGGCGTCGGCGAACTCCCGGCACATGTCGTCGTCGGGATCGAAGGCGATGCCCTTGGTCTTCTTCCGGCGGGCGTACAGCTCGATCAGCTCCTTTGCCATTTCCCGTGTGGCGGCCTTCGCGCGGGATTTCGCCCGGGTCCAGTCCGCGCCGCCCATGCGGGAGAGCTTTACCGCGCCCGTATCGCTGCCCGCGCCGATGTACTTCGACACATGGTCCAGCTGGTCCACGGGAAGGAAGAGCTTGTCGGTCCCGGCGTAGCGGATGTGTACGTAGTCCCGGGAGCTGCCGTCGATGGTCAGGTTCTCCAGCCCCATGTACTGGCCGATCCCGTAGGCGTCGTGAACCACGATGTCGCCCACCTCCAGGTCCGCGTAGGACAGGATGGCCTCGGAGGCGCTCTTCTTCCGCTTGGGCTGGCGGAAAAACCGTCCGTGGGAGGGGCGCGCCGCCTCCTTCGAAAAGTCCAGCAGGGCGAATTTCGGCGAAACGGTGGCGTATCCCCCGGGGAATTCTCCCGTCATGAGCAGGACCGGAGCGCTGGCACGTCCGGCATACCGCAGGAAACCGCCGCCGTCTCCCGCGCTGTCCGCCACACTCGCGCCGGAGTCCCCGGGATCAGGAGCCTCCGCGGACACGGCGGTGTATCCGGCCTCGGTGAGGTCCGCCATGAGACCGTTTTTCTCCGTCTCGGAGGAGCAAAGCACGGCGCAGAGGTACCGCTCTCCCGTGAACCGCGCCAGATCGTCCCGGAACAGGGATACGTTCCCGGCGTAGGCCGACACGTGGCGGGTATTGAAGAGGAACACCCCGGAGGCGTCCACGGAGGAGCCGGTGCGGGTCAGGTTGTCCGCCAGCACCACGGGCCCGGACTGCCGCCCGGTGATCTCGTCAAAGTCCCGCATCCACCGGCCGTCCCGCTGAGGGGGAAGCTCGTACTGCTCCGCCATGCCGGCGATGCTCTGCTCGATCAGGGCGGACGCCGCGGAGGTTCTCTCCTCAGCCTGAGCCGAGTCGAAGAGGATGAAGGGAC
>Ga0256405_10004278_pt1 | contig 27142 bp, 19 predicted proteins | sample RumenRJG_02DNA_FD_189096 | JGI IMG/M metagenome (GOLD analysis project Ga0256405, IMG submission 189096) | Bovine rumen microbial communities from Lethbridge, Alberta, Canada - RJG_02 | ecosystem: Host-associated > Mammals > Digestive system > Stomach > Rumen | place: Canada: Alberta... | reverse complement strand
GGAGTGGATCTAACGCATTTATTTACGCAGTTAAACGATTTTACCTTAGGTACTTGAAAACATTTTATTAACACAAGAATTATTAAAAGACTGACGCAATAAGGATCTCATTGTTTGAGTTTAACTGCTTGAACGAAAACCTCGACTCACGTACGTCAGTACGCTAACGCTCGGTTGTTCGTCCAAAATCAACGCATTTTACCCACTCCTCGATACAAAAAGGGACTGTGAAATCACAGTCCCGTATTTTTGTTTGGCATTTGTTCTTAGATAGTTAAATTATTTTTCGGTTACTTGGCATCTCTTCATGCATTCAGCCAATTCGCTTGCATCAAGTTCGGTGTTACCGTACCAACCGTTAGAGTTGATATTGTTGTTATGCGCCTTTGCATTGATGTCAGCGGTAACTTCGCATCTATAAACTACGCCGCTCTTGAAGTAACCTACGATAGCGCCAACGTTGATGCAACTCTTACGACCGCCAATGTTGATACCGGCGATGCTCAAGCCCTTAACTTCCGCGTTGATCTCAACTTCGCAAGAACACTTTTCGATATTTCTCTTTAAGCCGTTACCGATCTTGGAACCGTCGTTGTAGCCAACCAAACCGCCGATGTCGAAGTAAGCGTTTTGGATATCCAACCAACTCTTAGATACGGCGTTGATCTTACCGCCGACTACGTGTACGTTCTTGATAAGACCGGAGTTGTGTCCGACAACGAGACCGATACCGACGTTACCCGCTTTGCTTACGTCAACGGTGATGTTGGCGATACGCAAATTCTTGATAGTACCTTCGTTATAAGCGAAGAGACCGGTGTATTCGTTGTTTACGTCAGAGATCTTAATATTGCTGATGGTGTAACCGTTACCGTCGAAGCCACCCTTGAAAGGAGCGATCTTCTTACCGATAGGATCTACGGTAGCATATTCGAGATCGATGTCCGCCATAAGTTTGAAGTAAACGCCGTCGAAGTTGTTAGCGCCCAACAATTTCTTATTGGTTTCCGCAACCATAGAAAGGAATTGAGCCTTGTTGTAGATCAAATATGCGGTTTCTTCACTTTGTCCGTCGCAGTTAGCAACTTGAGTATAAGAAGTCAATTCGCCTTTTACTACGAGTTTAGCGCCGGTCAAAGCCTCGGAATCTTGAGGATAAACGCTTATCGAATAAGTGCCTTGTTCGAGAGCGTAAGCGTAATCGTTGCTGATGGTGATAACGCCTTCGTTATTGCGGAATTGAGTATTGTATATCTCAACTTCCTTGCCGTCTTTAGCAAACTTGATGTCGTAAAGTTTCTTGCCCGCCAAATCGGTCTTGATAACGAGTTCTTCGCCCGCTTTAAGGTTCAAGATATAATCGGTTTGTATAAATCTGGGACTACCGTCTACGCTTACGGTCAATGCGAAAGCATTTACGGGAGTGGTTACGGTAAACTCGGTAACGCCGTATTTCAAAGCGTCTACTACCAATACCAACGCGTCCGAAGAAACGGTGTATTGATCGGGAGTCAAACCGTCGATCTCAACGTCTTCTACGGTGTACTCTGCCAAAGACCAAGCAACTTTCTTGTTGACGTCTACGCCTTTCTTAGCGGAAATAGCGGTGGTGTCAACGACGGGTGCGGTAGTATCTACTACTTTGATAACGAATTCGGGTTCGTTTTCGCCGCCGATAAGTTTGAAGGTGTACTTGCCGCTTGCCAAACCTTTGAGATAACTTGCGCTAACGGTGATACCGTCTTCGTCTTGAGAAAGGTTTGCGCCGATGCTCTTACCGGTGGTAAGGTTATCGCCTGCGAGTTTTACGTTTTCGGGTATAGAAGCCAAAATGGTAACGTCCTTAGCGGAATTCTTGTCGAATTCAACGTACTTAACGGGAAGAATTACCATATTGTTTACGCCGAGATTTACAGTGAAGCTATAAACGTTGCCTGCCGCTTGGAAGGAACCTTTAACGGTTTGCGCTTTAGCAAAGTTATCGAAGTAACTTGCATCGATGCTTTGACCGTCCAAGTAACTGGTTATATTCTTATTGCCGAGTTCCAAGTAAGTGATGGTGTTGCCGTAAAGGGTAACGTCTAAATCGAGATTAGCACCGCTACCGATTTTATAATCGTAAACGTTGGTGTTGAGAACGGGTAAACGATTATCTACTACGTTGACTACGAGTTGAGCCTTTTCACCGTTGGAGAACTCGATACCATAACTCGTATAACCTACTTCTTCTTCGAGAAGTGCGGTTGCAAGGATCTTGAAGGTGTCGGTGGAGTTGGAATATACCCACTCGTTTTGTTCGAGACCTTCGACTTTGGAAATTTCGTAACCCAAAAGGTCGATGTCGAATTCGGCATTAGCGGGAACGCTCTTGTCGAATTGAGCGATAGCGAAACCGTTTGCGGGAACGATGTCTTTATCGGTAAATACGTTGACGTAGAGTTGCAAATATCCCTTGGAAGACTCGAACAACAAGGTGTTGAGACCATAAGACATGGTTTCCAACAATTCGGGCTTCAAAGTCAAAACGTCGTCTTCGTATTCGTAATCGGTAGCCGCAACGGTGTAGTCCGAACTGCTGATGCCGATAAATTTGGAACTATTTAAGCGAACCGCATATTTCAATGCCGAATTGCTACCTTTCTTGTAAGACTTTTCGGGATTTGCCGCGGTAGGTGCTTCGGGAGTCTTGATGACGTGGATAGTCTTCTTCCAATATCTATTGACTTTAGAAGTAACTACGATATCGGTAGTAAATTCGTTAGGAGCGGTAGCCGCAACTCTTACTTTGTTGTCGACCATGGTCAAATACTCTTTGTTGTAATCGTAATTGAACTCGTCCCAGTCGATATTAACGAGACTACCTTTAGTATCGTTCAAGTTTTGGATATCCAATGCAAGCGCTTTGAAGTTGGTGAAGAAGAAGTAACTGCCGTTAAGGTACATATCTTCGTCCGCGGTCAAAGCGGCATATTCTTCACTGGTTGTGTCTACTTGAGGGATATACTTGTAACCCGTGGACCATAAGGGCCATTTCTTAGAAAGGATATTTTGTTTTGCTATATTAAATACTAATACTTTACCACTAATATCCATATCAAGATAGATGCCTGCTTCTACGTAATAAGCGGGATCTATACCGAAGTTACCGTTCATTATTTCCCAGCCGTCCATTTCCAAACGACCCGCAACGTCGCAATAAACGCCGACGGATAAGTCGAGGTTGACGCTGATAACGCCGCAAGCGGTGATACCGATCTCGTTGTAAAGACCTACTTTAGCGCCGGCAGTACCCGCAAGAGTGATCATACCGATCTTAAAGTCGTCTTTTACGTTGGAGATGGGAGTAACTTGATGGTCGCAATAAGCGATACCCAATTCTACCGAGAAATTGTTCTTTAAGCTTGCGCCGAGTCTTGCGGATACTTCCGCTTTAACTTCGATACCCATGCTTTCAACGACTTGGATGGGGGTGGTACCTATAGGTATTACCCAAGTAGCGAAGATGAAACTCTTTTCGGTCTTGTTTTCGGTACCTAAAGCGTCTTTAACGATACCGGCAACCTTGTCGACAACGTTCTTTAAAGCAACGTTGGCTTCGGTATTATTGTCGGGATCGGTGTTATTGAAGACGTAATCGAATCCGCCGTTTACGGTAACGGTAGTTTCTACGTTAAGATCCAAAGAAGCGTCGAAAGCCAAAGGATCTTTTTGGAAGTTACCGTGGAACTCGGGGGTCAAAACGTTAGCGATCTTGATGGTAACGGAAGCGTTTGCCGCACTCTTCAAAAAGCCCGTGAAAGACAAAGTAACGTCGAAGGTAACGCGAGAAGGAGAACCGGTCTTGAAGTTATAATCAAGGGACAACTTGCCGTATTTACCGATGTCAAAACTCTTGTTGCCAAGTTCTTCGGCGTACAAATATCTGACGGTGGAAAGGTACATGTCCGAATTGAGAATACTCTTTATGGTCGCTTCTTCGTCAAACTTAAAGTTTTCTTCGGTAAGACCGACGTTGGTGTGTACGTTCAAAACGTCGAAAACGTCGTCGATGGCGGCGTCTACTACGGTCGCCATATAAGTCTTGCCGTCTTTATCGTAAGAAGCGGGGGTGTTAGCGTCGAGTTTAACGGCATAACTATGCAAAGTACCGTTTTCGTCTACCTTGGATATGTCGAGATTGTCTTCGTATACGAATACGGTATCGTCGGCAAACTTACCTTCAACGTTGTTGACGATAAGAGTCCACTTGGTAGCAACGCCGTCGGCGTTGGTCTCGAGCACTTCTAAGGACGCGTCGAAGTCTTTCAACTCAACGACCTTATCGCTTATTTCACAATCCATCGCTTCGTCTGCCGCAACGATGAAAATGAAAGAAGTCATTTCCTTATATTGTTCTTCTACGAACGCAACGTCGCTCGATATCAAGGATACGCGATAAGCGACACCGCTTGCCCAGCCGTTACTTGCGGTAAAACCAACGTTGCCGTTCTCGTCCTTTTTGTCCGAGATCTTAAGGGAAACGTCTTTCCCGTTGGCTCTAACGTTTACGTAACTGCTGACGTCCGTAATACTCTTGCTGCTTTGGATATAGAAAACCTTATCGGTCTCAATATTACGGAAAACAGCAACGTTACTGACGCTAGCGTCTTCGGCATTAGCTACGATAGGATCGATAGTCTTTTTACCGGAAAATACGCCGGTGATAGCCAAAGCTACGACTACTACTAACGCAACGACTAATACGCCGCTAGCAATTTTGATTGCCAAACCTTTTTTCATAAAACCTCCTCTTTCTTTTAAGAAACAGTTATAGGCGGAAAAGAAATCATAAGGCTATGATCTCACAATTCCGCTTTTACACACCCATTATAGCAAAGGTTTTTTCGGTTGTAAAGACTTTTTTTAAGTTTTTTTAATGTTTGCCCTAAAAATTCTTTTTGCTATATTTATATATATGTATTTTATTCGGGTTTTCGACCCGATTTTTTACTCGTTTTAGATATGATTATTAAAAATCCTTAATTTTTATTCCCTTTTCAAACACCCGCTTAAAACGGTATTTTCGGAACCTATTTTTTCCAAAATTTGGAAAATTTTATTAGTACGTTTAGAAATCTTTCGTACTAAAAAGCGACTTTAACGTGTTTATTTATCGTGTTATCGGTCGATAATAGACGTATGGATAAACTTTGCGAAGAATATCAAAAAAGATTTTGTTCGAGTTTCGATCTTTCGTTAGTAGAAAGCACGATAGGAAATAAAAGTTGTCTTTACGTATATTTCGACGGCTTTGCCGACAAGGATACGCTGTCGAAAACCGTAATAGAACCGTTAAAAAAAGTGGAAGAAGTTACGATCGAAGAACTGCGCAAAAACGCCTTTTCGCCCGTTGAAATAAAAGAAGAAAAGGATTTCGAAGCGACGGTCTCGGCATTGGTGGAAGGCAAGATAGTGCTTTGCGCCGACGATAAATTCTTTTCGATCCCTTTATTTAAATATGAAAGACGCTCCATTGACGAACCGCCCACGTCTTCGGTAATAAAAGGACCGAGAGCGGGATTTGTGGAAGATATATCCATAAACACCACTCTTTTAAGGCGCCGTTTGAAAAGTCCCGACTTATGCATACAAAGATTACAAGTCGGCAAATACACTTCCACTACGGTAGCGGTTTGTTTTTTGACGGGGTTAGCGGATAAAAAGATCGTTGACACGGTTACTCAAAGAATAAGTCGAATAGACGTGGACGGAGTGATAGACAGTTCGCTTATAGGTATGCTTATAGAAGACAATAAGTCTTCTATATTTTCGCAAGTGGCGTCCCAAGAAAAGCCGGACATAGTGGTAGCAAAACTATTGGAAGGCAGGGTCGCCATTATGGTGGACGGCTCGCCGATGGTGTTGACACTGCCCCACTTGCTTTTGGAAAATTTCCAAGCGAGCGACGATTATTTTAAAAGGACGCAAAGGGTAAGTTTCGTTAGGATATTAAGGCTTTTGGGGTTATTTTTGGCGACGCTTTTACCCGCCGCGTACGTCGCCGTTCAAGAATATCAATATCAACTTATCCCCTTTAAATTTATGATAACCGTGATAAACGCGACGAACGGGACGCCTTTAACGCCCACTTTCGAGATGTTTTTGGTTTTGATACTGTTTGACGTTTTAAACGAAGCGAGCGTACGAATGCCTAAATACGTAGGTATGGCGCTATCTATAGTCGGCGCGATAGTTTTAGGCGAAACGGCGGTAAACGCGGGTCTTTTAAGTTCGCCCGCCGTATTGATAATGGCAATATCGGCGATAGGTATGTACACCACGCCTAATAATATCGGAACGTTTAGTCTAATAAGGCTCGCGCTTTTGGGTCTGGCAAGTTTTTTGGGGATATGCGGAATTATTGCCGGTTTGATAGTAATAGCCGCACACGTTGCAAACCTTAAGAGCTTTGACGTAGACTACACCGCCCCGTATTCTCCCATAATATTTAGCGATATGAAAGACGGATTTATAAAGTCGGCGATAAGTTCCGAGTTCCGTCCCGAAAGCATACCGAATCAAAACAAAAGGCGACAAAAATGAAGGATCTTAAAAACAACACTCAAGGTTCGGACGTTCTTAACAGTACGCAAACCGCAATATCTTTAATAATTATAATGATAAGTTCAAAATTATGCTATTTGCCGTCCGTTATAGCGAAAGCGAACGGGGAAAGCAGTTTGATCTCCGTTTGCATCTTGGTCGCTCTCGACCTTTTAACTGCGTTTTTTGCGATAAAAATTTCGAGACACGGCGGTTTGCAAAGTCATAGCATACCTTCGCCCGTTCGTAAAACCGTCGCGGTCCTTTTGGGCTTATTGTTCGGTTTTAAGTTTTGTGCGTTTTGTTACGAAATATCGTCGGCGACGTCTTCTTCTCTATTCGACAGTTCCGTAGTCTTGCCCTTATTCGTTCTCGTTACCGCTTGCGTGGTTTACGTCGGCGCAAAGGGCTTTACGGGGATAATGAGAGTGGGTGCGTTGACTTTTTGGATATGCGTTCTTTTACTTCTTTTCAATTTTTTCTTCGTAGGATTAGACGGGGATAAATTCAATCTTTTTCCGATAGGAAGACGAAACGTATTCGACGGAATACTCGGGGCGGGCATTTGGTTTGGGGACACCGCGGTTTTGGCGTTGACGGATACTTCCCGGTCAAAGGGGGACAAAAAAGGTAATTTATTGATAATCGGTTCGGCTATTTTCTCCGCCGTAATAATAGTTGGTTTTTATCTTTTAATGATATACACTTACGGCTCGGCGGTTAAAAACGTAGGCAGCGCTTTTTCGAGAGTTCTTTTGATGAACAAAAATTCCTTGGAACTCGGCGCCGTGGACTGGCCTTTGATGACGGTATGGCTTATTATGAGTTTTTTACACTCGAGCATACTCTTTTCGGCTTTTAGACAATGCTTTAACGAACTTGTCGCGCCGAGAAGAGAAAAAAGTTTTCGATGGATAAGCGTGTTATTCTATATTTTAGCGCCCGTTCTTTCGTTTTTGCTGTATTATTTCCTTTTTAAAGACCCTACGACTTACACCGAAGTTTTGACAACCAAATGGGTATCAATTTCGGCATTATGTATAGAATACGCTCTTCCCGCTTTGGTATTTTTGATTTTAATATTAAAAAAGAAGGAAAAAAGTGAGAACGAAAATGAACGATAAAAAATTGACAGTGATAAAATATGCCGTTGCCGTCGTCGTGGTCGCTACCATCGTGCTTTTGGGCAACTATATAGAGCGTACCCCCTTATATTCGAGGGGTATAGTTTTGGGTTTAGCGTTAGATAAAACGGACAAAGGCGTAAGCGTTATAGCGCAAACGGTGGTAAACGGCAATAGTACCACCCCGGGGGCGGCAAGCGCTTACGACCTTGTAGAAGGGGAAGGCAAGGAACTTGCCGAAGCGTTGGAAGAGATAGCCCAAAAATCGGGGCTGTTGCCGTCCTTTGCGCACTGTCAACTGCTTATAGTCGGCAAAGAATATTTAGAAGACGGCTTCGATCAAGCGGCGTTGACGTTGTTTGAAAAAACTTTGATACAAGACAACACGAGAGTGATAGCAAGCGAAGGCAAAGCAAAAGATATAATAAAAGCGAGCGTTCCGATAGTTTCGACCACGAGCGAATATATTACCAACGATTTGAAAATCAACGCTGAAGAAGGAAGTTCATGCGTAGTTACGTTAAAAGACTACGTTCAAAGAATACCCGAAGGCAACGGTACAAAACTTTTGACAGTGGCGAAAAAGATAGATGCAAATCCGCCCACGTCGTCCGAAAACGGAAAGCAAAGCGGAGAATTTAATTTTTTCGATTTGCTCAACCTTGTCGCTTTTGACGAAAACGGCTCTCTTCATTTTTACGACAAAGACGTCGCTCTTGCAAGAAGTTTGATAAAAGCCAAGAAAATGCAATTTATAACCGTGAGCGAATCGGACGTTGCCGTTTCCGCCGAAGTACTGTCGACGGTAAAAAACACGAAAATAATAAACGAAAAGGAACTTTCTACGGATATAACCTATTACGTTAAAATAAAAGAAAAGAAGAATATTCAAAAATCTCAAGTGACGGATACGTTAAGGGAAGAAATAATAAAAACAATAAAAACAGCATTTGACAAAACTCTTGACGATAACGTAGATCTATTTTCGTTAAAAGGTATCTTGACCAAAAAATACGGGGACAAAAGCAAAGATATACCTTTAAAAGACGTGGTTTGGAAAGTTAAAGTAAGCGTGGTAGAGAGATAAAAGAGTACAACTTGATAAAATATTTATAAATCAAGGATATAGATGTTTCGACAAAATCAGGATGAAGCACAAACAAAAGCGAAAATGCATAAGAAAAAGATTCTTCGACGGCGCTTAACATGAAGCCCGACTAAGTACAAATATATTATAATTATAGCCATTGCGTTGCAATTCTTTTCTATCGAAAAGAGTATCCTTTCGGATACGGCTATAATTCACCGCACTGCACTCGGCAAAAATATACAAGTGCATTTTTGCTTTCGTTTGTGCTTCATACTGAGCGAGCGTAGCGTAGTCGAAGTATCTCTTTCCTTAAAAGCGCAAGCGTTTGCACCCTTGTCGCAAAGCGACGGGAAAGGGGGCTTGATTTTATCCAAAGTAGACTTGTTTACAAGGCTACGACGATAAAATGGGGGTTTTTAAAAAATGATTATGGTTTATTATTTTTGTTTAGATTTTACAGTCCTTGTAAGATAAATTTGGTTTATTACAATAACAAAAGTCTAAAAACCCCCTCTCCGCAGTCGAAGTCAATCAAAGATTGCCTTCTTTGTGCGCAGACAATCCCCCTTTCCTTCGCCCGTAAACGGTCGAAAGGGTGCAACCCCGCTTTGCTCGTTTGGACACGACTATAGTCGTGGACTACGTCTGCGACGATAAATGAGATCCTTCGACTTCGCTCAGGATGACATTATACTTTCGTACTTTGTTATTCGTCATGTTGAGCAAGCGTAGCGACGTCGAAACATCTAATTAAAAAAGACTATCCATATTAAATACCCGACAAAACGCTATACGTTTTAAAGACGACGAACTCACTTTTTTTGACAGGCTATCATAATTTTAAATAAAACCTTATCTTTAAGCGTTTGCAATACGCTTTTGGATATGCTATAATTATGATAGCGGATTTTGGATCCGAAAAGATGAATAATTTTTAAGTGAGGTCAATTATATGTCTAAAATCGATTTAACAAAGTACGGCATCAGCGGCACGACCGAGATCGTCCGCAATCCCTCTTACGAGTATCTTTTTAAAGAAGAAATGGATCCTTCTCTTCAAGGATACGAAAAAGGTCAATTAAGCGAATTGGGCGCTGTAAACGTTATGACCGGCGTTTATACCGGACGTAGTCCCAAAGATAAATTTATCGTCGTTGACGAAAATTCAAAAGACACCGTTTGGTGGACGTCCGAGGGTTACAAGAACGATAACCATCCCGCTTCGGAAGAGACTTGGAAAGCCGTTAAGGATATAGCCATCAAGGAACTTTGCAACAAAAAGTTGTACGTAGTAGACGCTTTTTGCGGTGCTAACAAAGACACCCGTATGGCAGTTCGTTTTATCGTAGAAGTCGCTTGGCAAGCTCACTTCATCAAAAATATGTTTATACAACCCACCGATGAAGAACTTGAAAACTTTGAACCCGACTTTATCGTTTACAACGCTTCCAAAGCAAAAGTCGAAAACTATAAGGAATTGGGCTTAAATTCCGAGACCGCGGTAGTATTCAATATCACCAGTCGCGAACAAGTTATCATCAACACTTGGTACGGTGGCGAAATGAAGAAAGGTATGTTCTCTATGATGAACTACTATTTGCCTTTAAAGGGTATCGCTTCTATGCACTGCTCGGCTAACACGGATATGGACGGCAAAAACACCGCTATATTCTTTGGTCTTTCGGGCACCGGCAAAACCACTCTTTCCACCGATCCTAAACGTTTGCTTATCGGCGACGACGAACACGGCTGGGACGACAACGGCGTATTCAACTTTGAAGGCGGTTGCTATGCTAAAGTTATCAATTTGGATAAAGAATCCGAACCCGATATTTACAACGCTATAAAGCGCAACGCATTACTCGAAAACGTTACTTTGGACGAAAACGGCAAGATAGACTTTGCGGATAAGTCGGTTACCGAAAACACCCGCGTTTCTTATCCTATCAACCATATCAAGAATATCGTTCGTCCCGTTTCTTCGGCACCCGCCGCAAACAACGTTATATTCTTGTCCGCAGACGCTTTCGGCGTATTGCCCCCCGTATCCATACTTACTCCCGAACAAACTCAATACTACTTCCTTTCGGGCTTTACCGCTAAACTTGCGGGTACCGAGCGCGGTATAACCGAGCCTACCCCTACTTTCTCGGCATGTTTCGGTCAAGCGTTCCTTGAATTGCATCCTACCAAGTATGCGGAAGAACTCGTCAAGAAAATGAAAAAGAGCGGCGCAAAGGCTTACCTTGTAAACACGGGTTGGAACGGCACCGGCAAACGTATCTCTATTAAAGATACCCGCGGTATCATCGACGCTATCTTAAACGGCGACATCAACGGCGTACCCACCAAGAAGATACCTTACTTCGATTTTGAAGTACCTACCGTATTAAACGGCGTAGATACCGGCATCTTGGATCCTAGAGATACTTATGCGAACAAAGAAGACTGGGAAGTCAAAGCAAAAGATCTTGCGGGAAGATTTATCAAGAACTTTGCTAAATACACGACCAACGAAGCGGGCAAAGCACTCGTCAAAGCCGGTCCTAAACTTGACTGATAATCATTAAAACTAAACGCCATAGTCGTAAAGCGTGCGACTATGGCGTTTTTTACGTCTCGACAATAAGTAAAGCGTTTCGTCGGGATATAGGTGCATTTTAGCCTTCGCTCGGGCTTCATGTTGAGCGTAGTCGAAACATCTATTTCCTTAAAAGCGCAAGCGTTTGCACCCTTGTCGCAAAGCGACGGGAAAGGGGGCTCGATTTTATCCAAAGTAGACTTGTTTACAAGGCTACGACGATAAAATGGGGGTTTTTAAAAAATATGATTACGACTTATTATTTTTGTTTAAATTTTATTGTGATTATAAGATAAAAATAGTCTATACGAAAATAAAATCGTAAAAACCCCCTCTCCGCAGTCGTAGTCAATCAAAAATTGCCTACTTTGTGCGCAGACAATCCCCCTTTCCTTCGACCGTAAACGGTCGAAAGGGTGCAATCCCGCTTCGCTCGATTTGACACGACCTTAAGTCGTGGATTACGTCTTCGATTATTAGATAGATCTTTCGACGGCATCTCTTCGTAAATAAAAAAGCGTAGCCAAAAGACTACGCTTTTTTTTAATTTAGATAAAATCAATAATTATCGGCTTTGATCTCGAAATATGCTTTGTCGTGCAAGCAAACGGGGCATTTTTCGGGTGCTTTCTTGCCAACTACGATATGTCCGCAGTTAGAGCATTGCCAAATGGTGTCGCCGTCGCGAGAAAATACCAAACCGTCTTGAACGTTTTGCAATAATTTGAGATAACGTGCTTCGTGTTCTTTTTCGATCTTGCCGACAAGTTCGAACTTGATAGCGATCTCGGTAAAGCCTTCTTCTCTTGCTTCTTTAGCCATACGAGCGTACATATCGGTATACTCGAAGTTTTCACCTTGAGCGGCTGCCGCAAGGTTAGCGGTAGTGGTGGGTATCTCGCCACCGTTTAAATATTTGAACCATATTTCGGCATGTTCCTTTTCGTTAGCGGCGGTCTCTTCGAATATTTTAGCGATTTGAACGTAACCTTCTTTTCTTGCTTTAGATGCAAAATAGGTATACTTATTACGCGCTTGGCTCTCACCTGCGAATGCTTCTTGCAAATTCTTTTCTGTTTTGGTTCCTTTTAAATCTTTCATAAATTCCTCCCATGGATTCAATAAAAGTTCGGTCTATCCAAACTTTTTAAATTATAATTGAATTATTATCTTAAAATCAAGTGATTTTTTTGCTTAAAAACGATAAAGTTACTGGTTAGTTTCTTGTTGTTTCTCTTGGTCTTTCCACCTACCGTAAAAGGTAAGATCGCTGACTTCTATAGACGGATCGAACTCTTTTAAATTCTCGACCGTAAGTTTTCTCGAAAAATCTTTACCCGTGTACCAAGAATCAAACTCTTTGCCGTCCGCTTTAGGAGTCGGTAACTCGGTATCTTTTACTGCGTCTTGATATTTTTTGGAATAATACAATTCCCCGTCCAACCAAAGATTAACGCGTATGATATGGTTAGCCGTATAAGTTGCGGTAACCGTAGTATTTTCGGTTATTTCGGAAAGATCCTTGTCCCAACCCGCAAAATCGTAAGTGTTATACTCGTCTTCTTCACGAGTGGGGTCAACGGGCGGATGCACGCTTTGACCTTTAACGCATCTGCTCTTTTGTATGACCGCCCCGTTCCAATTAACAAAAGTTACCATACAATAATCTTTATTTTCTACGGTCGTTGACGTATTGTTGCATCCGACTAAAGCGACGCAAACGACGGATATTAATGCAATAAGACACAAAAATTTACGCATAGTAACTCCTTAACTATTTTCTATGATAACACGGAAAACCATTTTATGTCAATATCCGTTTAGTGCGACTTTATATACTCGTCAAGCACCTTTGACGCTTCTCTCCACCCGTAACAAACTTCAACTTTGTAACCTTGCTCTTTTAATGCGGCGATCCACTTGTCTTGATTTTCGGTCGTTTTATTAGGTTTTACTTTAAGTTCTATAAATAATCCGTGAAACCCCGCTCTCGCAACGGGCAAAAAAAGGTCGGGAACACCCGTTTTTACCCCTTCGGCTTTTAGTTTGCCCGCAGTCGCTTTGCTACGCGCTCCACCGTTTGGGATATGAAAAAGTAGCGAATATTCGGGATATTTGCGAGCCATTACGGTAGCCCACTCGATAAGGGTTTGTTGCTCTTCGCTTTCGCTTGTCTTGTTAAAGTTCATAACGATATTATAAACCCCGCCTTTAAGACTGTCAATAAAGACTTGGAAACACGTAGAAAATAATATGATACTTGACTTATTTTTTGAGTATATGATAAAATAAACTACGTGAAAAAATTATTTTTAGTAATAGCCGTTTTAATGATAGCGACGCTTATATTCTTTTCTATCGCGCACCCCTTTTTACACCAAGAAGACCATTGCGATATTTGTTAATTTTTAAACACTTATAAAGTAGTTTTATTTGCGCTCGTTCTATCGTCTATCGGGACGGTTTTATTGCTGTTTTTTACACTCAAAACTTCTAAATGCACTGAGTTTAAATCTTACTTTACGTTGAACGCTCGTCTAAATTGCTGAATTTTTTATCGTTAAAAAATATCGTTAAAAAATTCTTTTTAGGGGGTAGTTATGATAGCATTAGACGACGTAAAATTATCTTTTGACGGCGTTAAAGTCTTGGATATAAAAAATCTTGAATTCGAAGACGACGCGTCGTATTTTATAAAAGGGGAATCCGGAACCGGAAAAACCACCCTTTTCAACGTGATCTCGGGACTTAAAGTTCCGGACGAAGGAAGCGTGTACGTCAACGACGAATACGTACATTTAAAAACCGAAAAAGCAAGGGACGTTTTTAGAGCCGAAAACGTGGGATATATCTTTCAAGATTTCAATCTTTTCGACGGTTTTAGCGCACTTGAAAACGTTTTAATACCCATGGCGTTCGTGAAAAAAAAGATTTCGAGAAAAGAAGGCAAAGAAAAGGCGTTATCGGCGCTTGAGAGAGTCGGGATAAAAGATAGAGCCAACGTTAAAATAAACAAACTTTCGGGCGGGGAAAAACAAAGGGTCGCGATCGCTCGAGCCATAGTCAACGTACCCAAAGTACTTTTGGCGGACGAACCTACGGGCAACTTGGACCGCAACAATTCCCGTAAAATAATGGAATTATTATCGTCTTTGCAAAAGGAAAATCACGCGACTTTATTGGTAATATCGCACGATTTATCCCTAGCCGAGTATTTTGACCACACTTTGGATATTTTCGATTTTAACGAAAAGGGGGTGGAACAATGACCTTCCGTTTCGTTATAAACAACATTTTAAGCAAACCTTTAAGAAACGCGCTCGTTGTTGTATCTTGTACGTTGAGTATTATCTTGATGTTGATGATGATAAGCATTTACAAGCAAGTCGACAAGCAATATACGGACAGCAATACCGATTATAATATAGTTATCGGCGCAAAAGGGTCTAAAACCGACTTGGTTTTGGATACTATCTTCTTTAACGGCATACCCGAAAATACCATAGATTACGAAGTATACAAAAAAATAGTTGCGGATATGCAAAGTGCGGCGCCGCATTTTAACAGCGCATTTCCCATGGCTTTAGGGGATAACGTAGGCGGTTATCCGTTAGTCGGTATTTTACCCGAATATTTGAGTAAATACCGTATAACTGGAAATAGTTTTGGCGAGTTTGACGAAGAAGCACCCGCCGCCATAATCGGCTATAACGTCGCAAAAAGCGGTTACAAAATAGGCGACCACTTTGCGGCGAGCCACTCTCACTCCATATCCGACGAATATCTCGAAGACGAGCATCACGCAAGTTTTAGGTACGACGTAATAGGGGTATTGGAAAAGACGGACACCGCGTTTGACAACGCCGTATTTTGCGATATAAAAGCGGTATGGGCGGTACACTCTCACGAAGAAGAGCATCAAGAAAAAGACGAAGAACACGAGCATCGAGAAGGTCCCCTTTCGGCTATAATCGCTTTGGCGATAGGCGGTAATTATCAATACGTTTTAAACGACTTTGCCGCATCGAATCCCGAAGTTATGGTAGTATCTATCGGGGAAACTTTGTCGAGCGTTATGAACCTTTTCGGGTCGGCGGGCGGTATAGTTATGGCGGTCATCGTTATCGTTATAATAATGAGTTTTAATATGCTGTTTTTGGCTATGTTCACGTCGGCAAACGAAAGGAAACGCGACGTTGCGATTTTAAGAGCGTTGGGCAGTAACAGACAAAAGATTTTGCTTACCATACTTTTAGAAGCCGTCGTGATAATGGTGTTAAGTTCGATAATAGGATACCTATTGTCCTTTGCGGGGCTTGCCATCGTGGGCGGAATATTCTCTAACATGATGGGCATAGCGTTATCCCCGAACTTCGTTTGTATAGAACAACTTTATATAATCATCGGCGGATTTGCGGTAGCGATGATAGCGACCCTTATCCCCGCTTTGACGGTTTACAAAACCGAACCTTCAAAATATTTAAGATAGGAGTTTATTATGGCAAAAGCACCGCAAACTGAATCTGCGGCGGTAAGAAAAGCCCGCCTTTTGGAAGAAGAAAAGAAACAACAACAAGCAAAAAAGAAAAAGAAAACAATAACGACGATAATAATCGTACTATCGGTTTTGGTGATAGTAGGTTGCGCGGTAGGTATACCTTTGGGTATAACCGCACGAAATAAGTCGTACAAAAAGATAGAGCTTAAAAACCTTTGCAACGACTCGGGTACTTCTCTTTCCGCTTGGGTAAAGGAACTTAACGGACAAAAGATCGAAGTTGAAGGCTATCTTTTAGAGTGTACGCCATACACGAGATTTTTAGCGGGCAGTTCAAACGCAAGTTGCCCGTTTGCGACTCAAAAATACGTTACCAACGTTATACCCGCAGTCTATAAAGACGGAAGCACCTTTTCTAAAACCATCAACGTAAACAAACCCTACAAAGTTTACGGTACTTTGCATATAGGCGACACCGTTATAGCAAAATACTACAATTCTCAAAAGGGCGGTGATGACGACGAGATAGCCGGCATGGTCATCTACGTCGAGCGTTTTGAACAAGCGTAATAAATAGTTCCAAACGCCTTGACCTTTATCGACTAAAAACGTATAATTCTATCGTAAACAAATCGTCGATATTTATCGAGAAAATCGTAAAAACGCGGGTTTGCGTTCCTATTCTGCAAATCAAAAATACGGGAAACGCACGCCGAGACAGTCGTTCGACTGTCTCGACAATGAATTGCAACCTAAAGGTTGCGTGAATTGACCCAACTGTCATGAATTGCCTTACGGCATGAATTGTGCCTTACGGCACGTTGCGGTTGCAATTCAATTCACGGAGCGAAGCGAGAAATCATGGCGAAGCCAAATCATGACGGTAACGCCGTCAATTCATATTAAAAGGTGTTTCGTATGTGTTAAAAACAATAACCAACGCTCGTGATCCCTTACGATATGTTTCCCAACACTCGCCATATCGAAACAAGAAACAAATAAAACAAATAGAAACGATACCGAAAACAAAAGGAGTATTTATGAAAAAATCTATTTTAAAGAAATACGCGCAACTTATCGCAAAATGCGGTTTGAACGTTAAAAAAGGTCAAGAAGTATTTATCGTCGCTGGGTTAGATCAACCCGAATTTGTACGCATGGTAGTCGAAGAGTGCTATAAAGCGGGCGCTTCGAGAGTGGTGGTGGACTGGGACTATCAACCTTTGACAAAAGTTCACGTCAAATATTCTTCCTTGAAGACCCTTTCCGAACTTACCGATTATCAAGAAGCAAGATGGCAACACTACGTTAAAACCATACCTTGCCGTTTGTTTATCGACTCGGACGATCCCGACGGACTTAAAGGCGTTGACCAAGACAAGATGATGAAGGCGCAACAAAAGAAATATCCTTTGATAAGAAAATATCGCGATCAACTCGAAAACAAATATCAATGGTGTATTGCCGCCGTCCCCGGTCCCGCATGGGCTAAAAAGATATTCCCCGACCTTACGGTCAAACAAGCGATGGATAAACTTTGGGACGCTATACTCTACACCGCGAGAGTTACCGACGACCCCATAGCCGAGTGGGAAAAACACAACAAAGATCTTAAAGATCGTTGCGACTATCTAAACGCTTTAAACATCAAATCTTTGCACTACACGTCCAAAAACGGAACCGATTTTACCGTGGAAATGATACCCGAAGCCGAATTTAAAGGGGGCGGAGAAAATAGTTTGCAAGGTATTTACTTTAACCCGAATATTCCCACCGAAGAGTGCTTTATTTCGCCTATGAAAGGCAAAGCCGAAGGTAAAGTCGTTTCTACTATGCCCCTTAGCCAACACGGACAACTTATCGAAAACTTTTGGATAAAATTCCACGAAGGCAAAGCGGTAGAGTGGCACGCCGAGAAAAACAACGAATTGCTTACCCATATAATAACCGCGGACGAAGGAGCGGCGTACTTGGGCGAGTGCGCATTAGTACCCTACGATTCCCCTATACGCAACAGCGGACTGTTGTTCTATAACACGTTATTTGACGAAAACGCCGCTTGTCATTTGGCGCTCGGTATGGGCTTTGCGGACACCATTAAAGACTACGAGCATAAGACTTTGGAAGAGTGCAGAAAACTCGGAATTAACGACTCTATGATACACGTAGACTTTATGATAGGTAGCGAAGATCTAAACATAACCGCTTTGACTCAAGACGGAAAGAACGTCGCTATCTTTAAAGACGGTAATTGGGCGTTTTAATTGGTATTTACAATAAAAACCGTCTCGGAAAAGTGCGTGTCCCATAGGGATTTTTTAAACATTATAAAAGAGTAGCAAGTTTCTGCGACTCTTTTCATTTTTTCTTTACAAAACACACTACTTTTCTTGCAACGTATTGTTTGCATAGCAAACAGTTATATTTTTAGAATAATTCTAAAAGTTATATTTTGACTTGCAGTCAAAGTTATATTATATTTGCCATAACTTACCCTGTGGGTAAATATAACTTTGCGTAGCAAAATATAACTGCGAAAGCAATATAACTTGCCTATAGGCAAATATAACTAGTGCGTCAGTAATAATCCCTATTACTGACGCACTAATCCGAGACGGTTTTTATTATCTTTGACGATATATCTTATTGATATAAAATAACGCATAATATTATCTATTACGTTAGTATTTAAGTAAACGTTTGACCCTTTAAGATAAGGTTTGATATAATTTTGCTATGGATAATGATATGAACGCAACGACCGAATACAGCACGAAACGCACGATAGGCTATTCCGCTCTATTGCTTTTGGCGACCATGATATGGGGCGCGGCGTTCGTTGCGCAAAGCACGGGCGGGGAATTGATAGGTCCGTATTCGTTTTCGTCGATACGTTTTTTGATAGCGGGCGTATTGTTGTTGATAATAGCCTTGATACGTAAGAAGAAGGTAAAAAGAAATTTTAAAACGCTAATATTAGGCGGTGTTTTAGCGGGACTGTTTTTGGCGCTTGCGACAAATTTGCAACAACTCGGTTTGCATTTTGGAACCACCGCCGGCAAAGCGGGTTTTATAACCGCGACTTATATAGTATTGGTCCCCGTGGCAGGGCTTTTGATATTTAAGAAAAAAAGCGGTTGGAATATTTGGATAGGCATAGCGATAGCCTTGGTAAGTTTATATTTGCTTTGCGTAAACGAATCTTTTACCTTTCTATTATCCGATCTATTGGTATTGGGTTGCGCTATCGTATTTACCTTTCAAATACTTACCATTGATAAGTTTGCCCCGCTTACCGACCCGTTTGAATTATCCTGCGTTCAATTTTTGACTTGCGGGATAGTCTCGGCAATACCGATGATAATTTTTGAGATAGCAAAAACTCCGACAGAGTGGGCAAGTTCGTTTGCAAATCTTGACGCTTGGATACCCTTGCTTTACGCGGCTTTGCTTTCAAGCGGCGTGGCGTATACCTTGCAAACTGTAGGACAAAGGTGGGTCAAACCTTCTCTTGCCGCTTTGCTTATGAGTTTCGAGTCGGTTTTTGCAGCATTGTCGGGGTGGATAATATTGCACGAAAGTTTGACGACGAGAGAGATAATAGGCTGCGCGTTGATGTTTGTGGCAGTCGTTATCGCTCAAATACCTTTTAACAAAATAAAAAAGAATAATAATATAGAAAATAAAGAAAAGGAAGAAAACAATGGAACTAAAACAAACGATAATAACTGCGACTAAGGAACTTTTGGATATTGCAAAACTTAAAAAGGGCGATATTTTGGTAGTAGGCTGTTCGTCAAGCGAAGTCTTGGGCAAAAAGATAGGTAGCGACTCGAATATAGACGTGGCAAAGGAATTATTTGACGGGATATATCAAGTTACTAAGGAATACGGCGTTTATCTCGCTTGTCAATGTTGCGAGCATTTAAACCGCGCTTTGGTGGTAGAAAGAGAGTGCGCAAAGGACAAAGAGATAGTAAACGTAATACCCCAAAGAAAGGCGGGCGGGTCGTTTGCGACGATAGGTTATCAAACTTTTAAAGATCCGGTGGTTTTGGAAGAAATAAAAGCCGACGCGGGTATGGATATAGGGGATACCCTTATCGGTATGCATTTAAAGAAAGTCGCCGTCCCCGTTAGATTATCGGTAAAAAAGGTAGGCGAAGCAAATTTGGTTTGCGCAAGAGTTCGCCCGAAGTATATCGGCGGAATAAGAGCGACGTACGACGAAAAATTGTCGTAAGAAAACGGGTAAAAGCCCGTACTTATTTGCTGGGTGCAAACGATTACGCTTTTAAGGATAAAGATGTTTCGACTACGGTCAACAGACGATATAACACTTTATTGCGATATGTTGCTTTGCAACACGATATATTTGCTATCGCAAATACGATATATACTCGCTTCGCTCGTATTCGATATGATATAAATTCCATAACGTTCCGAAAGGGACATATCGTGCCGTAGGCATATCGTATCCGCAAGGATATATCGCAAATTCCGTAAGGAATTTATATCGCTTTGGTAAAAATTATTTAAAAACCCCCATTTTATCGTCGTAGCCTTGTAAAAACAAGACTACTTTGGATAAAATCAAGCCCCCTTTCTCTCGACCGCAAACGGTCGAAAGGGTGCAAACGCTTACGCTTTCAATGATATAGATTCTTCGACGGCGCTTCGCTTGCTCAGGATGAAGCACAAACGAAAGCGAAAATGCACTTGTATATTTTCGCCGAGTGCAGTGCGGTGAATTATAGCCGTATCCGTTAGGATACACTTTCCGATAGGAAAGAATTGCGTTAGCAATGGCTATAATTATAATTGTTGCACGTATTAAAGCTATCCGCTTTAAATCCCGTCAAAAATCCAAAAAGATTTTTGACGGAGACGAATAAGCTTTCCTTATTAAAAACCCGACAAAACGCTTGCGTTTTGGAGGAGACGAATAAGCCGTCCAATAAACGCAGGCTTTACGCTTGCGTGAAGACAAGTAAAAAGACGTGCTTATGAGTCGTTGAACGTAGTCGAAACATCTATTTAAAAAGGCAAAAAAGTCCGCGATACGCGGACTTTTTTGTATTATCGTACTATTAAACGTCGACCCGACAAACGCTATTCCTTAGGCATTGGGGGAACGTCTAAAACTACGTCGGAAAGGGGGAAAGCGCAACACGGATGGATATATCCGTAAATCTTATCCGCTTCTCTTCTGCCGTCCACCGACGCGGGCGTATATACTTTGCCCGATACGAGTTTAGAGTGGCACCAACCGCATCTTCCGCTACGACAGTCGGAAGGGGGATTAAGCCCCGCGGCTTCCATTGCGCGAAGCAAAGTCGTGTCGCCTTTACACTCTAAATCGTGTTTTTCTCCGTTTATTATCGCAGTAACCTTATAAACCTTGTTTACGTCGCCGTTATAATCTTGATTTCTTTCGGGGTGGAAATACTCGCCGAACAATTCGTGACGCACGAATTTTTGTCTTATACCTAATTTTTCTATCTCTTTATCCGCAAAGTTGTACATTGCTTGCGGTCCGCAAAGGAATATCGAATAATCCCCTTCGGGCGCATACTTCTTGATAAGGTCCGCAGTTATAAAACCGCTTTCGCATCCGTCTACTTGTTCGTTACTTAATACGTTGACGAGTTTTATCTTGGGTTGTTCTTTTGCCCAAGCCGATATTTCGTCGCTAAAAACCGCGTCGTTCAAGGTACGGGAACCGTATAAAAGGGTCAAAGAACACTTTTCGTCTCCTTCGTAGATCGCCTTAGCCAAGGATCTAAACGGGGTTATACCGCTACCGCCCGCAATACCTATTACTGTGGACGCGTCTCTTAATCTTTCGTAGGTAAAATCACCCAAAGGCGCGGACGCTATAACTTGGTCTCCGACTTTTAAATTGTCTAAAATATGTTGTGAAACTATACCGCCGTCCACTCTTTTTATAGTAAGCATATAAAATCCGTCCAAGGTATCTTGGGGGGACGACGCTATAGAATAAGGTCTTTTATAAATTTTACCGTCTATTATCGCGCATATTGCCAAGTATTGACCCGCGGAAAACCATGCCAATTTCTTGGTTTTTTCTCCGTCGGCAACGAGTTTAATACTCTTCATATCTTTAGAAAACTCTTTTATCTCGGCAACTTTCAAAAATTGTGCCTTGGGATGCAACTCGTTAGCCAAACGGTTGGGGGTGTAACTTAGTAGATCTTTAACGGGTTCCTCGGACGCTTTATTGATAGCGCCTATTCTCTTGGTTATTACTTTAAGAAGCGCGGTACGTTTTAAACTTTTGATTTTAGAACTACTCATTTTACTTGCCCTCCTTTAATTCTTTTATTACGGCTTTAGCGGCTTTATCACCAGTTATATAACCCGAAGGGAATCCGTCTCCCCTTGTGTGGTGTCCGCCGCAAAAATGCAGGTTGGGGATAGTGAAATCCATATCTTCCAATGCTATACGTCCGATTATGCCGTCCCAACTTTCGGTTTGATAACCGTAGATAGCGCCTTCGGGCGTGCCTAAATATCTTGCAAACGTTACGGGGGTGGTAACGACTATTTCTTCTATATAAGGCATAACCGAAACGCCAATGGTTTTTTCGTAATCCTTGATATACTTCTCGGCAAGAGTGGTCTTATATTCTTTATATTGACGAGGGGTAAGATCGTCGGGTATATCGCCCGCCATATAAGGTATGGTAAAGAATAACGTACAAGTGCCTTTAGGCGAAGAGTCGGGCAAAACCTTATTAAGGCAATTTACGACGTACATTCCGAAATCTTGACGACGCTCGAATTGTACTCTCGTGTTGTTATCCAAAGAGATAAACGTACTGTAATCGTTTATACCGAGTTCTTCTCTCGACTTATCCAAACCTATGTAAATAGTCGCAAAAGACATACCTTTGACTCTTGCGTTTGCGAGTTTTTTAAATCTTTTGGGTATCTTCTTTTCTTCCGAACGATTGATAACGTTGTTTGGGAAAATATTTGAAATTATCTTTTTCGCTCTCAACTCTTCCCCGTTTGCAATAACGCCTATCGCTTTGCCGTCGTCGTCAAAGATAAAACGCGTTACTTCGGTATTATAGCGTATCTCACCGCCAAAACGCAAAACGGCTTCGGCAAGGCTTAAAGACAACTCGTGCGACTTATGGAAAGGCATAGTCGGTTTTACGACCGTATACGCGATAAGCAAAGACAAGTAATGCAATGCGTTAATATCGTCGGTAGGAACGCCCAAATAGCCCCAATAAGTATTGATTATATCTCTTGCCTTTTGCGGAATACCCAAGGCTTCTTCCACTTCGTCCACGGTGTGGGAAGCGGTACGCATAAAGTCGCCGTATTTGTTCATCAATACGAACGGATTCATCTTTCCCGTCGCCATATATTTTTGAGCGTCGTCGATATTGTTTATCAAATCAAATAGATCTGCTACGCTTTGGCGAGACCCGGGAACGGCTTTTTCTATATCGTCAAGAAAATTCTCACGTCCGGCGTGCATTACTACGTCGTAACCGTCCTTTCCTTTGGATATGGCTCTAAACAACGTGTCTTCGTAAAACAGATCGACGGTAGCGCCGAGATCGGCAAAAATTTGTTTGGACGACTCCAACTCTTTGGACGTACTTTCGTTACAAAGTTCGTGCAAAGCAGTCTCGAACTCAAATCTGCCTCTAACAAAACTTGTCGCGCAACCGCCGGGGATATTGTGTTTTTCCAACAACAAAGTTTTATATCCCGCTTGCGCCGTGGTCGCAGCGGCAACAAGACCGCCGTTACCCGCACCAACGACAATAACATCGTATTCCTTCATCACACTTCCTCCTAAAAATAAATAAAAAAAGATCAAAACGATCAAACCCTTATTATAAATATACATATTTTTATAAAGTAATGTCAATAGTCATTTTAAAATCTTTTTAATTTTTTTCAAAAAAAACCACTATATTTTGCATTTTAGCAAAATATAGTGGAACGATTTTGGTGAATTATACTTTCAAGTGCAACACCCTACAAAAAAGACAGTTCATGTAAAATCCGTTGTATAATGTAGTTACCACACAAACATTAAGGAGGAAAATCACATGAACTATACTCATCTTACCATAGAAGAACGTTGTTGTATACAAGAATTTCATATAAAAGGTAAAAGTTTCCGAGAAATTGCTAAATTGATAGGAAGAAGTCCTAGTACAGTGTCTCGTGAGATAAATCGAAATCGAACAAGCATTAAGAGGAATATTCCTTACTATTACCCTCATACAGCACAAAAGAAGTACCTGTACAGACGAAAGTTTTGCCATAGGGGAATGTTTGGTAGCAAAGAGGTGATTGATTATATAGAAGATAAGCTACTACTTACTTGGAGTCCTGAACAAATAGCCAATGCCGAATGTGAATTGGATATGCCTTGTTTTAAAACGATATACCGTTGGATATATGCAGGATATCTAGCAAACGGGAATCTTAAAGTATTAAGAAAGAAGGGACGCACCCGTAAGAGACTAGGAAACGGAGGAAGATTTACCACAGGTAAAAGCATACGAAAGCGAGACAAATCTGTCTATAAGAGACAAGGAGTTGGGCACTGGGAAGCAGATACCGTGGTGAGTGGGCAAGGGAAAAGCAAAGCTTGCTTTGCAACCTTGGCAGAAAGGAAGACAAGATACTACATTGCAATATGGATGCCGGATAGGAAAGCAGCAACAATGGAAGAAGCCATAGTGAAGGCATTATCTCAATATCCACACGAGATGGTAAAGAGTATCACTTGTGATAGAGGAAGTGAATTCGGTAATTGGCGAAACATAGAAGAAAGACTAAACTGCGACGTATATTTTGCGGATCCATACTGCGCATGGCAGAAAGGAACAAACGAGAACAGCAACGGACTCTTGAGAGAGTTCTACCCGAAAGGGCGCAATCTCTCCCACGTGGGAGAGAAGACATTGAAAAAGAATCTGGCGTTGATTAACGCCAGACCCAAGAAAGTACTTAACTACAAATCTCCAGCAGATTTGTTTGAACTAGAACTGAAAAAGTGTTGCACTTGATTTGACAAATCACCATTTTACTAATATTATATCTTAAAAGACTAAAAAACTAAAATTATTTGATAAGTTGTTTAAGCCATTTTCTTTCTTTTAAGGATATTTTGCCATCGATACCGCATATCAACAAACAAACGATAACTATATCCGTTTTTAAGTCTTCGTCTATCTCGCCGAAAAGATCGGTCACCGCGTCCACGAAGAGAGCGTATTCTTTGGTATCTGCCTTAAAATATTTCATCAATAATTTGGCGTCTTCGTAACTTACGTCTCCGTCCAACGTAACGTCCAACAAAGGCTTTACTAATAGAAACTCTTCTTCGGATATTTTGCCGTCGCTGACCACGGCGCCCAATATCAAACCCGTGTAAATAGTCAAACCGTCCAAGCCGTTTTCGGTGATATTTGCAAGTCCTTGCAAAACGTTCTTGCTCTTTTCTGCAACGACTACCGAATAGGTAACGGGATCCAATTTTTCTACTTCACGACATAACTTTTCAAATTCAAACATAATAAGTCTCCTAAATCTTTATAGTAATATAAATTATAAAACACCTTTCTTAAAAATGTCTTAAAATGCTTGTCAAAACAAAAATTGGGTGTTATAACTTCTATGACTTTACTAAGGAATAAGGCGGACTCGTCAAAGCGGCAAAAAAATGTTTGCGATAATCGTTATAGCGATAACCTTCGTACTAATAACGGCTTCGATATTATTCTTCCCCACGCTAAAGATAGGCAAAATACGTTTGGGGACTTATTGGATAATAGCCCTCGTCGGGGCGCTTATTTTGTTGTTTACCCAACTGCCTTTCGACTTTTTTTGGCAAGAACTTACAAAAAACACCGCGGTAAATCCCCTTAAAATCTTAATACTTTTCTTTTCGATGACCTTCCTTTCGGTTTATTTGGACGAAGTAGGGTTGTTTAAATATTTGGCGGGACTATCTGCGCTAAAAGCCAAAGGCAGTGCGTTAAAACTGTTTGTAATAACTTATTTTTTGACCGCCCTTTTAACGGTAGTTACGTCTAACGACGTTGTAATATTGACGTTTACCCCGTTTATTTGCACTTTTTGTAAAAATACGGATACCGACCCCGTACCTTTTTTGGTAGGCGAATTTGCCGCCGCAAATACTTGGTCGATGGCTTTAGTGATAGGAAATCCCACTAACGTTTATTTGGCGACGTACGCGGGATTTGGGTTTTTGGAATATTTTAAAATAATGGCGTTGCCGACCGTTTCGGCAGGAATAATAGAATTTGCATTGATATTATTGATATTTTATAAAAAACTAAACCGCCCGTTTTCTTCAAGCGTAAATATCGAAAAACCAAAGGATAAGTTGTATTTGATAATGGGTTTAGTCGCTCTCTCTAGCTGTTTGGTAACGCTTGTGATATCCGATTATATAAAAGTTCAAACGTGGCTCGTCTCCGTTTGTTTTGCCGCGGCTCTTTTGGTCGCAACTTTGATTTCAAAAATTTTCAAAAAAGGCGAGCCGATCATCATCCCGTCAGCAAAACGCTTGCCGTGGCAGTTGATACCCTTCGTTCTATCGATGTTTACTATCGTTATTTGTATGCAATACAAAGGATTTTCGGACAAACTCGGGGCTTTTTTAGGGGACAAGTACCCGATTTGGACTTACGGCGCTTCTTCCTTTTTGGCGGCAAACGTCATAAATAATATTCCTATGAGTATTTTGTTCGGGTCGCTTCCCGTATCTTTATCCGCTCTACCTTACAAACAAGCCATATTTGCGTCTATAATCGGCAGTAACGTCGGGGCGTTTTTAACGCCGATAGGCGCGCTTGCCGGTATTATGTTTACTTCTTTGACTCAAAAGTACAACGTGGATTATTCTTTTAAAACTTTTATAAAATACGGACTTATCGGAATACCTACCATAGCGGTAGCCTTAGGCGTATTATCTTTGATATTAAAATAGCGAAAACAAGGAGTGGGTAAAATGCGTTGATTTTGGACGAACAACCGAGCGTTAGCGTACTGACGTACGTGAGTCGAGGTTTTCGTTCAAGCAGTTAAACTCAAACAATGAAATCCTTATTGTGTCAGTCTTTTAATAATTCTTGTGTTAATAAAATGTTTTCAAGTACCTAAGGTAAAATCGTTTAACTGCGTAAATAAATGCGTTAGATCCACTCCGGCAATAAGGAGTGGGTAAAATGCGTTGATTT
>Ga0256405_10004276_pt1 | contig 27151 bp, 28 predicted proteins | sample RumenRJG_02DNA_FD_189096 | JGI IMG/M metagenome (GOLD analysis project Ga0256405, IMG submission 189096) | Bovine rumen microbial communities from Lethbridge, Alberta, Canada - RJG_02 | ecosystem: Host-associated > Mammals > Digestive system > Stomach > Rumen | place: Canada: Alberta... | reverse complement strand
CACATCTAGATTAAAGTCAAAAGTAAAGAGAAAGAGAAAAACTTACACAAAAAGAGAAAAATAATTTTCTCTTTTTAATCGACTAGTTTTTTTATTTGTGTCTCCTAAATGGGGTTCACATCATTTTCAAGTAGTTTTTATGCTGCTATTGTATGTTTATAGTCTTCAATTATATCTTTATTTGATGTTTCCTCATAATTATTAATTGTTTCTAAGAATATTTGTAGAGGATCTAGTCCTTTTTTTATTAGTTCATTTCCATATTCATTCATAAATTTTATATAATATTTAAGAGTTAATTCATTGATATAATCTTGTGTTTCTTTTGTTTTTTTTGCGAATATTAAATTATTATTACTTTTTCGTTGTATTATACCAAATATTTCACTTGATATATTTGTTACTGTATCTTTATATGATACATTTGTTCCAAATGAAACACTTTTAAAACATACATTCAAGTCTTTGTTTCCTTTTTCCATATATTCTTTAATTTTTGGAAGGCTAAATGTTCCACTTAAATCATATTTAATTGAAGCAGTTCTGAATTCTACGTCTTTTTTAAAGTTTTCTGTTTTTTGTATGTATATAAGTTTTATTCGTTCTGTTAATTCTTCTTTTGCGATTAGGATTGCTGGAAAGTTTTCATGTACATATGATAATACTGAATTTATTAATTCATCTATGTTTAGGTCTATATTATTACGTAGTGAGACGTCAATTATATTTCCAATATTTTCTATAAAGTCTATATATTGTGTAACATATCTTCTATATCCTATGTCCATATTTACCACCTATTATTCATTTTAGCACATTTGACATTTTTTAGACAAGAAAAAATCATTAATTTATAATGATTTTAGAACATTTTATCTATATCCTTAGGTACATTATCATTTATTACCGCATTAATTATTTTTTCTTCTGATGCTTTTGACACTTCTCTTCCTGTCATTTGACTTAGTTCTTGTATTACCTCTCTTAGTGTGTTTTCATTTTTTAAATCATTTTCTTGTAGTTTTTTCGCAAGGTCTAATATTGTTTCTTTGTTTACGTTTGTCTTCTTTTCTATTCTTTTAAAAAATCCATCTGTAAAGTTAGTCAAAATAATCCCTCCTACACTAATATATGTAAGAGGGTATTAATTGTTATAATTTTTCTTCACCTTTATTTTTAAATTGTATTTTTATTGGTGTTCCTTCAAAGTCGAATGATTCTCTTATTTTATTTTCTAAATACCTTTCATAAGAGAAGTGTACTAGTCCTTTACTATTTACTTGTATATTAAATGTTGGAGGACAAGTTGCGACTTGTGAAGCAAAATATATTTTTAATCTTTTACCTTTGTATGATGGTGGTAAGTTTAATTGATATGCATCCATTATAACATCATTTAAAAGACTTGTTTTTATTTCTTTTTTACTATTTTCATATGCTTTTTTTATTTCCGGAATTAATGTATGTATACGTTTTTTTGTTAGTGCTGATAGGAATACTATTGGTGCATAATCCATAAATTGGAAGTTATTTCTTATATTTTGTTTGAATTCTTTCATCTTACTATCTTTGTCTTCTACTGTATCCCATTTATTTACAGCTATTATTACTGGTTTTCCTGCTTCTAGTGCATATCCAGCAATATGTTTATCGTGTTCTATTATTCCTTCTTCTGCATTTATTACTATTACACATACATCTGAACGATCGATTGCTTTTAAGGATCTAAGTAGGCTATATCTTTCTACTGCTTCATATACTTTTCCTTTTTTTCTCATACCAGCTGTGTCTATTACAACAAATTGTTCTCCATAGTATGTAAATGGTGTATCTATTGCATCTCTTGTTGTTCCTGCTACGTTTGATACTATGATTCTATCTTCATTTAGTATTGCGTTTGCAAGACTACTTTTACCTACATTTGGTCTTCCTATTAAAGAAAATTTTATTGTATTTTCATCATATTCTTCACCGTACTCTTGGAAGTCACTTGTTATTTCTTTAAGTAAATCATCAATTCCAATATTTTGTTCTGCTGATACAAACATATAGTTTTCAAATCCTAATTCATAGAATGAGTATTGGTTATCTGAAGCTAATTTACTATCAACTTTATTTACTACTACAATTACTTTTTTACTGCATTTTTTTAACATTTCTTTTACAGTGTAGTCATTACTTGTGAGTCCTTCTTTTCCGTCTACTACAAATAATACTACGTCTGCTTCGTCTATCGCAAGTTCTGCTTGTACTTTTATATCATCGTTAAAATCCATTTCTGATAAATCTATTCCACCTGTATCAATTAAGTGAAAATTATAATCTCCATACTTTACATTTCCATATATTCTATCTCTTGTTATACCTGGAGTATCTTCTATGATTGATACTTTTTTTCCTACTAATTTATTGAATAGTGTTGATTTACCTACATTTGGTCTTCCTACTAATGCTACTACTGGTTTTTTCATAGTATCAGTCCTTTCCTTGTGTTATTATAACAGATTAATACTTTTTTATCAAATAGTTTTTTAAATAAGAAAAAGTAGATTTCTCTACTTTTTAAAGTTGTTGTTTTGTGGTGAATTCATAATTTTAATATTCTCCATCAGTAATTTTACGATTTCCTTGTCTTGAGGTTGTTCTACATACATCATTGCAATCATCAATCTATTCATTTTTTCTAATTCACCATTTGCTAATTTAACGTAATCTAAGCAATCATTTTCAGTTTGTACTGTATTGGCTATATCTGTAGCTAAATTCCCAAATTTCATTACTTTGTTAAAAAAATTTATATATTCTTCTTCTATTTCTTTCTTTTGCTTTAATAATTCGTTTTTCATCTCACTATAATTGTTCATATTGACTTTTCCCCCTCGTTTTTTCGTATTATACTATTAACTCTATACCTTGTCAAGTCCTTAAAGGTCAAAATTTCGATACCTTTATTAAATGTTCTATTTAGCAAGTTATCAGTAGTTTCTTCTTAATCCATCTCATTCATTTTATTATCCTCCCTAATACAAAAAAGGAAGATAATTCTTAAGATATCTCCAAAATAGATATATTTCTATTTTTATTATAGTTTTTTTCATATGCAAACCTCATTTCCGTTTATATATTATACACTTGTATTTTTGGTCAAATTAAAAGGATACCTTAGGTATCCTTGTTTTATCTTCCAATTAATGATGATTGTACTACTACAATTGGTCTTATACCAAATTTAAAACTTGTTATTTGTCCACGTGAAAGTCTCTTATTTCCGCTATACATATATAATATATAGTCCCAACCATCTATTTGTGAACCTGTCCAATAATCTTGATTTCCCATCCAATCAGGACATACTCCTGGATTTGCGTTTTTATCACGTCCACATCCTGCCATGACAACTTCCTCGTATGATATTAATCTTGCATCTTCGATTTCTGCTGTATTGCTTAAATAATCTTTGTAATTATTTATGTATTGTTTAAGATTGTTTGGTGTTTCATTTCCATTTTTATCTCTATATATATATGCAATATTTCTTGTCAATTCAGCATCATATCCATAGTTTTCTGCAAATATTGTATCTAGTCCTGGTGCATATTCACTCTTTAATGCTTGAGCATAATAATCCCACCAATAACTACATCCACCAGTACAACGTGAGTTATCAAATGATTTTGAAAAATAAATATTTAAAGGGTTTGTTGCTGATTGTCTACTATTTTCGTCTAGATTATATTCTGCAATAAGTAGTACTTTACCGTTTGCTGGTGGATTTAATACATAAAATCCATCATTACCTATTTTAACATAATCGCCTGTTGAAGGTTTTTCGTCTTTATCATTATCTTTTGTTAATATTATTGTTGCAGGTTTTGTTTCTTCTGGTTTTTCTTCTGATTCAGTATTACTTCCACCTTTTTTATTTGAATTTTCTGATTTAGTGTTTCCTGCTGCTAATAAAGCACCATTTTCGCATGTTCCTTTTTCTGTTTCTTTTGCTTTTCCATCTTCAAATGTAACTGCGTATTCTCCAACTACTATACATCCGCTTTTTAATATACTTTTTTCAAACACGAGACTTCCTGATGCTGGTGCTGTTCCTGATAGTGGAATTTCTTTTGTTTCTGTTGATGTTCCATTAAATACACCACTTAGATTTCCGTCTTCTACAGTATATGTTCCATCTAAATTTATGTTGCTATTGCTAAAAAGTTCAGATGTGTAAAATTTTTGTATAGCGTCTTTATATCCAAGTGCTGAATTTGTAGCCGCTCCTTGTTTTGCTTTTTCTATTATATTTAATATTATTGGTACTGTTATTACCGCTATAATTGCTAGTATTACTATAATTGCTAATAATTCAATTAATGTAAATCCATTTTTCTTTTTCATATTATTTTCTCCTATCTTTATCGCACTTTTCTAGTATATCAAATATTATTTTTTTATGTAAAGTTTATTTCATTTTTTTTTGATTTTTATTTTTATTTATTTACAATCACTTTACGCAAAAAAGATACCCTTTTGAGTATCTTATTTCAATATTATATTATCGTTTTCAACATCTATTGTTATTATACTTCCATATTTGATTTCGTCTTCTATTATTTTTCTAGCTAAAAGATTTTCTATGTTTCTACTTACAAATCTTTTTATTGGTCGTGCCCCATACTGTTCGTTGTAAGCATTATTAATTATATATTCTTTTGCTTTATCTGTTATTAAAAGTTTTAATTTTTTATCTTTTAATCTTTCTTCTATTTCTTTTATTAACTTATTTAATATGTCGTATACAACTGTTTTAGATAGTGAATTAAATATTACTATTTCATCTATTCTATTTATAAATTCTGGCCTGAATGTTTGTTTTAATTCTTCCATTACTTTTTCTTCGTCATTATCTTCTAGTATATATTCACTACCTAAATTAGATGTCATTATTATAATTGTATTTTTGAAGTCTACTGTTCTTCCTTGTGAATCAGTAATTCTTCCATCATCTAGTATTTGAAGAAGTATGTTAAATACGTCTTTGTGTGCTTTTTCTATTTCATCAAATAGTACAATACTATATGGATTTCTTCTAACTGCTTCTGTTAATTGTCCTCCTTCATCATATCCTACATATCCTGGAGGGGCTCCTACTAAACGCGACACACTAAATGATTCCATATATTCACTCATGTCTATTCTTACCATATGTCTTTCATCATCGAATAGTTCTTCAGCTAATGTCTTAGCTACTTCTGTTTTTCCTACTCCTGTTGGTCCTAGGAATATAAATGAACCAATTGGTCTATTTGGATCTTTAATACCAGCTCTTGCTCTTATTATTGCCTCACTTACTAATGTTAAAGCTTTATCTTGACCTTTAACCCTTTTCATCATATTATTTTTTAGATTTAATAGTTTTTCTTTTTCTCCACCTACAAGTTTTTTTACTGGTATTTTTGTCCATTTAGATATTATTTCAGCTATTGAATTTTCGTCTACTGTATCACTTAATATTTGTGATTCATCAACTTTTCTTAGATTTTCTAATTCTTTCTCTAATTTAGGAATTGTTCCATGTCTTAAGATAGCTGCTTCTTCTAAGTCATATTTGTTTTCTGCTTGTTCTAATTTAAATTTAGCAGTTTCTAATTCTTCTTTTTTTCTATTTATTAAGTCATTTATGTTCTTTTCTTTTTCCCATTTTTGTCTTAATTCTTCTTCTTGTTTTTTTAATATAGCGATTTGATCTTTTAGTTCTAGTGTTCTCTTGCTTGAAATATCATCTTTTTCTTTTTCTATAGCTTTCTTTTCTATTTCAAGTCTCATTATTTTTCTGGTTAATGTATCTAGTTCAAGTGGAACTGAATTCATTTGTACTTTTATTGTTGCGCATGCTTCATCTACTAGATCTATTGCCTTATCAGGTAAAAATCTATCTGTTATATATCTATTTGATAAAGTAGCCGCTGCAACTAATGCATTGTCTTTTATATTTACTCCATGGTATACTTCATATCTTTGTTTTAGTCCTCTTAGAATTGTAATTGTATCTAATACTGTTGGTTCTTTTACCTGGACTTTTTGAAATCTTCTTTCTAGCGCTCCATCTTTTTCTATGTATTTTCTATATTCATTTAAAGTAGTAGCACCTATAACATGAATTTCGCCTCTAGCAAGCATTGGTTTTAACATGTTACCTGTATCCATTGCGCCTTCGCCACCAGCTCCAACAATCATATGAATTTCATCAATGAACATTATTTTTTCTCCATCAGAGTCTTTTATTTCTTTTAATACTGCTTTTAGTCTTTCTTCAAATTCTCCTTTGTATTTAGCTCCAGCTATTAAGGCACCCATGTCTAATTCCCAAATAGTTTTATTTTTTAGTGTATCTGGAACATCGCCTTTTACTATTCTTTGTGCAAGTCCTTCTACTATCGCGGTTTTACCAACTCCTGGTTCTCCTATTAGAACTGGATTATTTTTTGTTTTTCTCGATAGTATTCTTGTTAAACTTCTTATTTCTTCGTCTCTTCCTATTACTGGATCGACTTTTCCATCTTTAACATTTTTTGTTATATCTCTACCGTATTTTTCTAATACATTTTGTAGATTTTCTTCGTATGGATTTTGATTCATATTATTACCTCCTTTTTATTTATACTAAAAAAGTGGGTGTTTTTTTCCACTCACTAATTATTATACACTTATTTTAGCACTTGTCAAGTAAGAGTGCTAAAAATATTTTTTTACATATCCTGTTTCTGTTTCTTTTGTTTTATTATTATTTATTTCATATTCAAATTCATTTGGATATTTTTTATCTTGATCGATATAGAATTCTATTCCATTTACTGTTTGTTTAACCATATATAATCTTGGATCATTTTCTATTCTTATTATCATCATTTTTGTATCTTCAAAGTATACTGCGTAGTCGTTACTTTCTATATCATATATTACTTTGTGTCTACAATTTTTTTGTGTTATTAGTTTTTTATTATTTAGTACTTTTCCGTATTTAAATATGCTTATAATATCTTCTATATTTCTTAGTGTACCTTTTTCTTTTGGTTTCGTTTCTTTTTTTCCAATTATATTATTATATTTTTCTTGTTGGTCTGGTGTCATCTTATTTTCTTTTAATAAGCCTTTTTTATCTAATTCATTGTAAAGACATATCATTGTTTGAAATTCTTTTTCTGATAGTCTTTCGAATAATTTTGCTAAACCTATTTCGTCGCTGTTTTCTATATAATTGCAGTATTCTTTTTTTACTTCTTTTGTTATTACACATGGAATTTTGTTTTGATGCAATAAATTTCTTATTAGTATTATTCTTGATACTCTTCCATTTCCATCTTGAAATGGGTGTATATGTAGTAGTCTTATATGTAATTGTGCTTCTTTTAAATATATTTCATCTACTTCGTTTGTATATGGTATGAAGTTATTATAGTTATCATACATATAATATAAATCTTGTTGGATTTTTTTTGGACTTGTTCTTTGAATATTTGATCCTTCTACTATTGCTCGTGTTGGTCTAAATCCATCAAATTCTTCACCACTTACTATTTTTATTAATTCTTTTAACTCAGTGCATTGATCTATTGGGTTTCTTAAAGTATCTTCTTCTTGTGATAATGCTAGTTCTAAGGCTTCTGTTTGATAAAATATATTTAATGCTTGTATAGTATTGGCCAAGTCATCATCTATATTTTCCATTGTTAAGCTTGCATTTATGAATCTATTTATAAGATTTTCTACATATTTTTTTCTAAAAAAATTATTTTTATCTGTTAATTCTGCAAATAACATATAGTACCTCCTTTTTTTCGTTTATATTACCACATTTTTATATTCGTGTCAAAAAGAAAATACTAGGAAATCTCTAGTATTTTTACTTCATATTCACCGTTTGGGCTAGCTACTTTAACAACATCTCCAACTTTTTTACCGATTATTGCTTGAGCAATTGGTGATTCATTTGAGATTCTATTGTTAAATGGATCAGCTTCTTTACTTCCGACAATTGAATATTCATCTGTTTCTTTGTCTTCTATATATTCTATTTTAACATTGTTTCCAATTGAAACTTTGTCTGTTTTTACTTCTTTAATTATAACTGCATGTTCAATCATTTGCTCTAATTCTACGATTTTTGCCTCTACTGTTGCTTGTTCTCCACGAGCCGCATCGTATTCTGCATTTTCTGATAAATCTCCTAATGCACGTGCTTCTTTTAGAGCAGTGATTACTTCTGGTCTTTTTACTGTTTTTAAGTATTCTAATTCTTCTTCAATTGACTTTAAACCCTCTTCAGTTAAATAAGTTTCTTTTGTCATATTATTCACCTCATAATTTTTTGACCTACAAAATGATACTACACTTTGTTTGTTTTGTCAACTATTTTTTATACGTATTAGATCCCATTTAGCAACTTTTTTTTCTAATGGAATTTTAATAATTTGTCTTGGATGTCTAGCTACTTCTAGTGGATTCATATCTTCATCATACATTTCTTTTATAGTTAGTGTTATTTCTTTATTTGGTCCAAATATTTCTACTATATCTCCAATTTTAAAGTAATTTCTTTGTTCTATAGTCATATTTTTTCCATCATAATCTAATACTATTCCTAAGAAATCTTGATTTGATATTTCTTGTCTTCCATTATAGTAACTACATGTTTCGTCGTACTTATTATTAAAGAATTGTGGTACATTATCTCTATTCGCACATTTTCTTAATATTTTTTCGTACTCTTTATTATATTCATATTTTTCTTTATTATTATAATAATCGTCTATTGCTTTTCTATATATTCCAACTACTGTTGCGACATAATATAATGATCTCATTCTTCCTTCTATTTTTAATGATGAGATATTCATTTCTATCATTTCTGGAAGATACTTTAACATTGATAAATCTTTTGTACAGAATGTGAATGGTTTTTCTCCTTTTATAGGATTTTTATTTTCATCTAATAAGTCAAAGTCCCATCTACATATTTGACTACATCCACCACGATTTGCGTCTCTATTTGTTAAATAATTTGATAGTACACATCTACCACTATATGATGAACACATCGCACCATGTATAAAGCATTCTAGTTCTATATCTACATTGTTTTTAATATCTAATATATCTTCTTTTGATTCTTCTCTAGCTAGTACTATTCTTTCTACACCCTTATTTTTCCAGAAGGCTGCTGCTTCTTTATTTGTTGTACATGCTTGTGTTGATAAGTGTACATGTAAATTTGTTTTTGTTAAAGCTATGTTTATAATAGCTGGATCACTTGCGATTATTGCGTCTATGTTTAGTTTATCTAGTTCTTTTAAATAGGACTCAATATGTTTTAATTCTTTATTGTGTACTACTATGTTTACTGTTACATATACTTTTTTATTTAGTTTATGAGCAAATTCTACTCCTTCTTTTATGTCTTCAAGTGAAAAATTTTGTGCATTAGCTCTTAAGGAGAAGATATTTCCTCCAATGTATACTGCGTCTGCGCCATAGTGTAAGGCAACTTTTAGTCTTTCTAAGTCTCCTGCTGGCGCTAATAACTCTATTTTTTCCATTTTACTTCACCTTATATATTGAGTCTTTATGTAGGAAGAATGTATCAATGTTATTATCTAGTATATTTGATATTTCATTATTATATTCTTCTATATTTTCATTCGTAACAGTTTTGAACATGTTTATAATTTTATCTTCTTCTTTTAGTAAGAATTCATTTATTAATACATATTCAATATTTTCCTTTTTAAAGTTTAAGTATTCTTTTATTCCATTTAAATATGAACTAGTATAAACTGTTGTTACTTTTTCATCTACTATTGGATATATTTTACCTTCTTTTTCGATGTAATTTATTTTTGAATCATCTTTTAGACTAAACTCTCTCAAATAATTTTCTTTTAAGTGACGACGTGATACAAACATTGGAAAGTATCCAAGTATTGGTACTATTAGTTTTGATTTAGTATTATGCTTAATATTGATGATTTCTTCTTCTTTTATTTCTTCTGAAACTTGTGTGTATTCTACTCCTTCATTATACCAAAAGTTTATTGTTTCATAGTTTGTTGTCATGTGTTCTTGAGCCCAAACTAGTGGAATATCTAAGTTTAATCTTTTAACTATGTTCAAAACTCCTATATCATAAAAGAATATTCCTTTTATATTTAGTTTTGATAGTTCTATTAATGTTTCTTCTAACAGTTTTAAATCACTTGAATGCATATTCTTATTTAGTGATATAAATATTTCTTTTTTTGTATTTATATTTTTTATTTCTTCTAATGTAAAGTATACAGGCATATTTACACTTAGATTTTCAATTCCTAAAAGATATGCATCTACATCACTTATTAATTCTTTTTTATTTGGTATATACATCAATTTAGTCATATAAATCACCTTTGATATATTATACATAAAAAGATTTGTTTTGTCTATTTTTATTTTTAATTAACATATTGATTATTTTTTATATGTGTGTTAAAATGTATGTAGTGAAGGAATTCTTCATATAATAAAAAAGGATATGTCTGAAGTCGTGTTCAGATGTTTCCCTTGTTTGGGTGGACATCCGAAATCAACATTAGTTGAAATCAGATGTCCTTATGTTTTATATGCAAGTTATTACTATTGTACCAAGTATTACTACTAGTATTAATAGTATAAAAATTATAACAAAAAGTTTTGATATAAGTTTACTTGTATCTTTTTTTGTCATAATATCATCCTCCTTTTTTTATTATGTAATTTAAGCAGGTTGGAGGAAAACATCTGATTTTTCAAACATATCCTATATATAATTATAACTTGTAATTAATTTATGGCCAACGTAAATATTAATTTTTTGTTAATTTCTATATAAAAAAGACAGTCTTTTATGACTGTCTTTTGCTTATTCCTATTCCATCTCCTAGACTTATGAATTCTGTTTTGAATTCTTTATTTTCTTTTAGGAATTCTATATAAGTATTTATTTTTCTAACTAGTTGTTTTGTGTTTCTATTTGTTGTTAGTTCTGGATTTTTAACTAATCCATGAAAGTCTAGATTGTCTGAAATTATTGTTCCATCTTGTTTTAAGTTAATTTTATATTTTTCAAAGAATTTAATGTATTGCGCTTTTGCGGCATCTATGAATATTAAATCAAATTGTTTATCTGTAGTATATTCTAGTGCATCAGCATTTATTATTTCTATTTGATTTTCTAGATTAAATTCTTTAATATTTTTTACTGCTTCATTAAATCTACTCGTGTCTCTTTCAATTGTTGTTACTTTTATAGATTCATCTACTAATGCCATTCTGATTGCTGAATAACCTATTGCTGAACCTATTTCTAGTACCCTTTTAACATTATTTTCTTTTATATAATTTGTTAAGAATTCTATGCCGTCTTTTAACATTATTGGAACATTGTTCTCTTTGGCATATTCTTCTAATCTTCGTATGTGTACCATAAACCTTCCCTCTGTAATTTTTGAATTATGTTATTATGTTCATATTCTGTTTTTGTAAAGTATGTATTTCCATTTTTATCTGCAACAAAGTAATAGTAATCGCTAGTTGTAGGATTCATTACTCCTTCTATTGATTCAGTGGATGGGTTTGATATTGGCCCTACTGGAAGTCCAACTATACATGTACTTCTTGTATTATATGCATTGCAAGAATTTATTTCATCTATTGTTAAGTCTTCTTTGAATGATTTTTGTTCAGCATAGTATGTTGTTACGTCGCTTCCTAGTGTCCAATTATTTTTAATTCTGTTATAGAATACAGCTGCTACTCCATTTCTTTCATGTGATGATCCAGCTTCTAGTTCTACTATTGAAGCAAGTGTCATCAATTGATGTATAGAATAACTACTATTTTCTATTTGTGTTTTATATTTTGATAGTTCTTCATCCATTTGATCTAATAGTGTTTTAAAAATATCTTTTACTGTCGCGTCTTTTTTAAATTGATATGTATTTGGGAATAAGTATCCTTCTAATGGATAATATATTTTTTCATTTTTAATATCGTTTGTTAAGAACCAATATTCATTTATTAGACTATCTATATATGATTCATCTTTTAATAGATTAAACACATCTTGTTGTGTATTATCTGTATTATTTTCTATTAATTCTGCTATTTGTCTTATATTTAATCCTTCTTTAAATGTTATATTAATGAAATCTTCTTTATAGTTATCACTTGCTAGTGTCTCAACTATTTTTTTTACTCCCATATTTTTATTTAATTCATATTTTCCTACTTTAATTTCTCCTGTTGGATGTGTTTTAATATATATTTTGTATGCTGTTTGTGATTTTATTAATTCTTCATCTTCTAGAACTGCAGCTATACTTGAAAGTGTATCTCCTGCTTCTACTTTAAATTCTACTTTTTCATCATTTTTTGATACTGGTTTTAATTTACTAAAATAAACTACATTTACTGTTATTAGTAATAATACTGATAAAAGTATAAAAGCCATTATTATAATGGCAATTATTCCCTTCTTATTCAATTTTCTTTTCATAGAAGTATTATTGGTTATTTTCTCCTTTTGCTTCTTCTTGTAGTTCTTTTAGAATTGTTTCAATTATTTTCCATTCTTTATCAGTTTCAATTGGTAATAATTCTGTTTCTTCTTCTCCTTGTACGTATGCTGATGCGAAAACTCTTGTATTTCCAGATTCATCTTTTGAATCATCTGTATATACCATATAGCTTTTCTTTGTTTCATCTGAATCGAATGTAAATAATACTTCGTATTCTACTTCTTGTCCTTCTTCATTTGTTACTTTGAATGTCATTTTTTCTTCCATCTTAATCCTTCTTTCTATCTAAGTACGTTTGTAATATAATGTTTGCTGCTAAACTGTCTACTTTTTGTTTTCTTTTTTTTCTAGACATATTTGCTTCTATCATATAGTTATGTGCTTCTACTGTTGTTAATCTTTCATCTTGCATTTCTACATCTATGTTTAAATTTTTTTCTAATTCTTCTTTAAAATTCAAACATCTTTCTGCGCTTTCACCTATTGTATTATTCATATTTTTTGGTAATCCTAGTACTAATTTTCCGATTTTTTCTTGTTCTATTATTTTTTTTAATTCTTCTAATAGATATTCATAATCGTTTTCTTCGTATCTTATTGTTTTATATGTTGACGCTATTGTATGTGTTAAGTCACTTATTGATAGTCCTAGTGTCCTTGTTCCTAAATCTAATCCTAAATATTTCATTTTATAAATTCTTTTAATAAAACTTCTATAATTTTTGTTCTATCAAATTTAAGTATTTTATTTCTTGATTCTTTATGATTTGAGATGTATCCAGGGTCTCCGCTCATTAAGTAACCAACAATTTGATTTATAGGGTTATATCCTCTATCTTCTAGATTCAAAACAATTTCTTTTAATGTTTCAGAAATATTCTCATCTATAAATTCATCTGTATCATATACTTTCGTTTCGTCCATATTATCACCATCCTATGAATATATATTTATTTTAACATTAATTATTGTTTTTATCAATAATTTTACTATATTCTTTTGTGAAATAGTCATCTGTCATACCTGCAATGTAGTCAATAACTATCCTTTCATTTGTTGTATTATTTTTATATTCTTCTGTCATATTATTTAGGTATACTTCATATATGCTTGTTTCTGTATTTTTGTTTTCCAAATATTTTAGGTTTGTTTCGAATACTGTATTAAACATTTCTTTATATTTTTCTTTTTGTTCTTTAGTTATTACCTTGTAATATATATTTTCATAATTAAACTTTTGAAGATCATTTAGTGCTTTCATTATCTTTTTTGACATAGTTATATAGTGTTTATCAGTACTGTTTTCAATTATGTCTAATACTAGTGTTGTTACTATATCACCATTGGTTTCTCCAAGAATTTTCATTATTGATTCTGGTAGTTCTTCTGGTTTTAATATATTCATTGTTATTGCGTCTTCTATATCTTTTCCAATATAACTGATTACATCGCTTATTCTTACTACGCATCCTTCTAACGTCATTGGTCTAAGTGAAAGTATATTTCCGATACTTTTATAGCAGTTCTCATAATCTTCTAAAAACTCTTCTTTTGTTTTTTCAATAGGGGCATATTTATCTAGTATCAATTCCCCATTATGACAAAGTATTCCATCAAGTGTTTGAATTGTCAAATTTAATCCTTTTCCATTTTTTTCAAGATTCATTAAATTTCTTACGCTTTGAACATTATGCATAAATACGCCTTCATTGTGTTTTAATGATAGTTCATTTAAAAATGTTTCTCCTAAATGACCAAATGGTACGTGTCCTAAGTCGTGGCCTAGCGCCATTGCTTCTATTAAGTCTTCATTTAATGATAAGGCTCTTCCTATGGTTCTTGCGATTTTTGATACCATTTGAACATGACTCATTCTTCTTGAGATATGATCATTATCTTTTATTGTAAATACTTGTGTTTTATCCATGTATCTAAAGTATGATTTTGACCATATAATTCTATCTACATCTCTATAGTATTCAGGACGTATATCTTTTATTTCTTCTTTTAATCTTATTGATTCTCTGTCCCTAGTTGCATATTCTCCTAGTTCTTTTTCATGTACTAGCATTTTTTCTCTAATATTTTCTATCATAAAATCACCTACTTTGCTTCGTACAAGTTATCTCCTATATTTATATCTACTTTTAATGGTACACTTAATTTATATGTATTTTCCATTATTTCTTTTAATATAGTTTTAATTTCTTCTAATTCATCTTTTTTAGTATCTATTACAAGTTCGTCGTGTATTTGAAGTATCATTTTTGATTTTAGATTTTTTTCTTTGAATTTTCTATGTACTTCTACCATTGCTTTTTTAATTATATCTGCACTTGTTCCTTGTATTGGTGTATTTAGTGCCATTCTTTCTCCTGCTTGCCTTATCATGTAGTTTTTATTTTGTAGTTCTGGTATTATTCTAATTCTATTAAATAGTGTTTTTACATATCCTAGTTCATGTGCTTGTTTTATTGTTTTGTCCATGTATTCTTTTATTCCTGGATATGTATTTAGATAGTTATCTATGAATCCTTTTGCTTCGTATGTTGGTATATTTAAATTTTCTGATAGTCCATAGCTACTTATTCCATATATTATTCCAAAGTTTACTGCTTTTGCGACTCTTCTTTCTTGTGATGTAATTTCTGATATATCTTTTTTAAATATATCACTAGCTGTTTTTGAGTGTATATCTAAATCATTATTGAATGCATTTATTAGTGATTCAACTTGCGCGATACTTGATAGTATTCTTAGTTCTATTTGTGAATAATCTCCACTCATTATTACTGAGTCTTCACTTGGAATAAATGCTTTTCTTATTAGTTTTCCATATTCATCTCTAGCTGGTATATTTTGTAGGTTTGGTTCTTGACTTGATAGTCTTCCTGTTCTTGTTAGTGCTTGATTATAAATTGTGTGAATTTTATTGTCACTTTGTATTTCTTTTATTAATCCTTCTATATATGTTGTGTATAGTTTTGTTAGGCTTCTATATTCTAATATTTTTTCTATTATTGGATGTTTTCCTTTTAATTTGTTTAGCACATCAACTGCTGTTGAGTATCCTGTTTTTCCTTTTTTTCCATGTGGAAGATTTAGTTTTTCAAATAATATATCTCCTAATTGTATTGGTGAAGATATATTAAATTCAGTACCAGCCAATTCATATATTTCTTTGCTTATTATTTCTGTTTTTTCTAGAATTTCTTTTCCCATTTCTTCTAGTGTTTTTTTATCTACATTTATTCCATCATATTCCATGTCTCCTAGTACTATTCCTAGTGGCATTTCTATATCATTGAATAAGTCATACATTTCCTGTTTTTTTAGATTGTCTGTTAAATCTTTTTCTGTATCATATATAAATTTAGCTTTTAATACTGCATTTTTAGCGATTTCATTTTCTTCTGGAGTTATATCTGCGTGTTTACCAAATACTGTTTCATAGAATGGAATATTAATTCCAAATTGGTTCGCTAAATAAGCTATATCGTCTTTTACATTTTTTTCTAGAAGGTAAGCTGCTAACATTGTGTCGAATATTATGTTATTTATTTCAATATTGTTTTCTTTTAATACAACATATAGTTTTTTTTCATCATATGTTATTAATTCTTGTTCTTTTAGAAAGCTTGGTTGTTGTAATAGTATTTGTTTTGGAATGTAAATTGATTGATTTTTATTATATATCGCTGCTCCTAGCATTTCGGATTTATGATAGTTTGTTCCTAATACTTCTAGGTATATAGCTGATTTTTCATTTATACTTATTTCATTTATATCTTTTATTATTTTAAAGCTTACTTCTTCTTGTTTTTTTATTTGTGTTTTTTTTAGAAATGAATAAAATTCCAATTCTTCATACATTTTGTTTAGTTCTTCTATATTTGGTTCTCTATATTCAAGATCATTTATATTAATTTCCATAGGTACTTCTTTATATATTGTAGCTAGTTCATATGACTCGTATGCGTCTTGTTTTCCAGCTATTAATTTTTCTTTTGTTGCTCCTTTGATATTATCTATATTTTCATATATTCCATCTAGAGTTTTATATTCATGAAGTAGTTTTAAGGCACCTTTTTCTCCTATTCCTTTTACACCTTTGATGTTATCTGATGAGTCTCCCATTAAAGCTTTTAGATCTATTATATTTATCGGGTCAATTCCCCATTCTTGTTTAAATGATTCTTCTGTGTATCTTACATAGTCTTTTGATTTTAATAGTTTTATATTTACAGTTTTTGTTACTAATTGAAGTAAATCTTTATCACTACTTATTATTGTTCCAGTATATTCAGGATCATTTTCACAGAATTCAGCGAATGTTCCTATTATATCGTCTGCTTCATAGTTCTCTATTTCATAATATGTTATTCCCATTTTTGTAAGTAATTCTTTTGCCACCGGAAATTGTTGTTTTAATTCATCTGGCATTTCTATTCTTCCAGCTTTATAGTCTTTATATTTTTCATGTCTGAATGTTTTTCCTTTATCGAAAGCAACTATTATATGTGTTGGTTGTTCCTCGTCTAATATTTTATTTATCATATTTGTAAATCCAAATAATCCGTTTGTTGGGAATCCTTTACTATTTTTCATAAAGTTTCCATTATAAGCAGTTGCATAATAGCTTCTAAATAATAAATTATTTCCGTCTACTAGTATTAAGTTTTTCATATTATCACCTATATTTATTTTATCAAATCATTTATTTTAAGTCCATTTATTTGAATTAATTTAATTTTTTATTTAAATAAAATAAAAACCGTAAACTTTTTTGTTTACAGTTATTATTCCTTTTTATTCTTCTATCTTGTAATGATGCTTATTAATATACTACAGATTATTACTCCACATGTTAATACTAAAGTATTTAATCTGTCGTTATTAATTATAAGTGCATCTGTCATTTTAGCATATGACTTTTGCGTTTGTTTACTGTAGGATTTTTTTAAATCATACAATTCCTGCATTTTATCTATTTTTTCAGTTTTGTAGTTCATATTATCCCTCCTACTATCTTAATTATATCAGTGGTATTTTTTATTGTCACTATTAAAATATGTCAAATTGATTGTGTTTACATTATTTTTTGTAAAGTGTCTATAAATTTATTTTTTCATATATTATTTTTAGGTGATTGTCTTGAAAAAGATGTTTGTTTTATTATTATTTTTATTATGTGGGTGTTCAAATAAAATGGTTTTAAATTGTAGTTATGTTGATAATAGTTCTATTTTAGGTAGTAAAAAAGTTAACGATGTTATTACTTTTAATAGTGACAAGATTATTTCTTATGAGCGTAATATAGATTTTAGTTTACATAGTGGTATAAAGGATTCAAAAAGTGTTTATAGGATTGTTAAATTAGAAGGTAAAGCATTAAAAAAATATATTGGTGGAAGATATAAAATTAGGCGTAATAGTGATTTAGTCAGTATGTCTTTTAGAAGTAAAAAACTTAATAATTTAAAATATATTGGTATTGATATTAATTATAGTTATGATGAAGTAAAAAGTGTTTATAGTGAGTTGGGATTTAGTTGCAAATAAAAACTCTATTTTTTATAGAGTTTATTTTTTCTTTTTCATTTTTTTTATATCAGTTATTAACTCATCTAAGTTTTTTTTATCTTCTTCTGTTGGCGTATTAAAATAATAGTCTCCATTATTAGTCATTAGTTTCATAAGTATTTTATCTATTTCAAGATTGTGTTTTTCTCCTGGATTTTCTATTATTTTTGTTCTGCGTATTTCTTGTTTTTCACGCATTAAGTGCATCATATCTACAAGTTCTTTTCTTGCTTGTTTTAATTCATTTTTATTCATACTTATCCCTCTTGGTGATATATAATATCATATTTTATATATTTTTTCAAATGAAAAAGCCTATTTTTAAAATAGACTTAATTGACTTGATTCATCCATGCCATCGAATATACCCATTTCTTTCATTTTATCCATAAGAGTTTGTGATATTTTTGCTCTTGTCTGAACTTCTTCTATACTTATGAATTCTCTTTTTTCTCTTTCTGCTACTATGTTTTTAGCAACTGTATCTCCTAGTCCATCTATTGAGTTAAATGGTGGATATATTTCTGTATCGCTTTTTACTTTGAATGTTGTTGCTTCGCTTTCATAAAGGTCTACATTTAGGAATTTTATTCCTCTAGCTGCTGCTTCTAAGCATACGTGTAATGATTCGTATACTCCATTATCTTTATTTGTTGCTTCTCTTCCTTTATTTGTTATTTCTAGTAGTTTCATTTTTATTGCGTCGTATCCTAGAATCATTGATTCTACATCAAAGTCTGTTGCTTTACTTGTTAACCATGATGCATAGAAGTATGCTGGCATATGTACTTTATACCAAGCGATTCTGAATGCACTTATTACGTATGCTGCTGCATGGGCTTTAGGGAACATGTATTTTATTTTTGCGCATGAGTCTATGAACCAGTCAGCAATTCCTGCATCTCTCATAGTTTGTTCATATTCTACCCATTGGTCATGGTCTTTTGGTTTACTTGCTCTTCCTTTTCTTACGAACTCCATTATTTTGAATGCTTTTATTGGAGGCAAACCATTATACATTAGGTATACCATGATATCGTCACGACATCCGATAACTTGGCTAAATGGTACTACGTTATTTTTTATTAATTCTTGAGCATTACCTAACCATACGTCTGTACCGTGTGAAAGACCTGATATTTTTATTAATTCCGCAAATGTTGTTGGTTTTGTATCTACTAACATTTGTAGTGTAAATTTTGTACCAAATTCCGGGATTCCTAATGTTCCTGTTTCACACATTATTTGTTCTCTTGTAACTCCTAATGGTTCAGGCGACAAGAATATTCCCATAGTTTGTTTATCGTCTAGTGGTACTGTTGTTACGTCCATTCCTGTAGCTACTTGTATCATTCTAAGTTGTGTTGGATCTGAGTGTCCTAGTATATCTAGTTTTAATACGTCTTGGTCGATTGCGTGGTAATCAAAGTGTGTAGTTCTCCAAGCACTTGTTGGATCGTCTGCAGGAAATTGGAATGGTGTAAAGTCAAATACATCCATATAGTCTGGTATAACTACTATTCCTCCTGGGTGTTGTCCTGTTGTTCTTTTAACTCCTGTGCATCCTATTGACAGTCTTTCTATTTCTGCATTACGCATTACTATATTTTTATCTTCACAGTATCCTTTTACAAATCCGAATGCTGTTTTTTCTGCTACTGTACCTATTGTTCCTGCTCTATAAACGTTATCTACTCCGAATAATACTTTTGTATATTCATGGGCTGATGCTTGGTTTAAGTCTGAGAAATTAAGGTCTATATCTGGAACTTTGTCTGCATTAAATCCTAGGAATGTTGCGAATGGCATGTCTTGTCCGTCTTTTATCATATTTGTATGACAGTTTGGACATTCATGGTTTGGAAGGTCGAATCCTGATGAGTAGGTAGCTCCTAGCTCGTTTCCTTCTTCATCTTTAAATATACTTAGTTTACATTTATCACATCTATAATGTGCAGGTAGTGGGTTTACTTCTGTTATTCCCATCATTGTTGCGACGAAACTTGATCCAACTGATCCACGTGATCCAACTAGGTATCCATCATCATTTGAGTGTTTAACTAGTCTTTGTGCGATTAGGTAGATTGGGTCGAATCCTCCACCTATTATTCCACCTAGTGTTTTCTTCAATTTCTTTTCTAGTGCATCTCCTTCTAGTGGTTCTTCACTAGTTTCTTTTACATTTTGTCTTACTAGATCTTTTACCGAATCTATTCCTTTTAGTATTACATCATGTAGTTCTTTAAATGATTCAATTTCAAGTTCTTGTTCTGATAAATTTTTATCTTTTAAGTTATATTTAATTGTGTTTAAAACTGCATCTCCGTATAGTTCTTTTGCGATTCTTTCTTCTATGTTATATGGTAGAGGTTCTCCATACCATTCTTTAGCTTTAGTGTAAACTAGTTCTGTAACTACTTTTGGACAGTCTAGATAGTTTCCATCTTCTCCTTTTACTCTTGGTGAGAATGGTACTCCTCCTGTTTCAATAATTACTTCTATTATTTCTACCATATCAGCAATTTTATTAGTGTTTTCTACTACTATTTCAAAGGCTTTTTCTGTTCCTAAGAATTCGAATGCATCTAACATTTCTCTTGTTGTTCTAAAGTGCATTGAAGGGATACTTGTTATGTTTTGTTTAGCAAGTGGATGTCGTCCTCCTCCTGGTACTTTTTGATTTACTATTATTTCTCTATAGATTTTGTCTTGTTCTTTTAAGTGGTGTACGTCTCCTGTTGCGACTATTATTTTTCCTGTTTCTTCTGTTACTCTTACTACTTTTCTTATGTTTTCTAGTATTTCAGTTTGTGAACCAAAGTCATTTGTTTGTAGTAAGTGACCGTAACACTCTGGAGGTTGTACTTCTACATAGTCATAGAATTTTATTAGGTTTGTTAATTCTTCGTCTCCCTTACTTCTTGCTTCTGTAAATATTTCTGATTCGTAACATCCACTTCCTATTAATAATCCTTCTCTATGTTTTTCTATTTCACTTCTTAGTATTCTTGGTGTTTTATATAGGTATGTTGTGTTAGCAAGTGAAATAATTTTGAATAGGTTTTTTAGTCCTGTTTTATTAAGTGTTAGTATATTTATATGGTGAGCTCTACCATATTTATGTATTTCTTTTTTGTCTACTAATTTATCTAAGTCTGATATTTTTTCTATGTTTCTATCTATTAGTTTTTTCATCATTTTATGAAATACTAAGGCTGTTCCTTCTGCATCGTAGTCTGCTCTATGGTGTGCATCTTCATCCCATGGTACATCATATCTTTTTACTAATGCGGATAGTCCATGTCTTGCGAAGTTATTATCTAGTGTTCTTGATAGTTCTAGTGTGTCTATTACTGTATTTGTAAATTTACCAAGGTTATATTTTTTGTATGCCATTTCTAGGAATGATATATCGAATTTTGCGTTATGGGCAACCATTGGTAAATCTCCAGTCCACTCTATGAAACGTTTTGTTACATTTTCTTCTGTATCTTTATCTTTTAACATTTCATCTGTTATAAGTGTTAGTTCTGTTATTTTTTTAGGTAGTGGACGATTTGGATTTATTAGTTCATCGAATCTATCTACTATAACGCCCTCTTTAATTTTAACAGCACCAATTTCAATCATTTGGTCTCCACCTGCAGCGTTAAATCCTGTTGTTTCTGTATCGAATACTACAAAGGTGTTGTCTATTAAGTTTGTATCATTTGGTCTTGTTACAATTATTACGGAGTCGTCTATCATTGTTAATTCTGTTCCATAGATGGCTTTAAATTTATCACTCTCATTTTCTACTCCCTTATTCATATCGCATACTGTGTGGTATACGTCTGGGAATGCTTGACATCCATTATGGTCTGTTATTGCGATAGCTTTATGTCCCCACTTTTTTGCTTGTTTGATAAGGGCTTTTGGTTCTACTAATCCATCCATTTGACTCATTACTGTATGTGCATGTAGTTCAACACGTTTATTTTCTGCGTCATCAATTATTTCTTGTTCTTGATGTTCAATTACGTTCATGTCTCTTATTTGAAATGTTAGTTCTTTTGCGTATTGGTCGTCTTTGATATTTCCTTTTAGTCTAAACCATGAACCTTTATTTAAGTGGCCTTTTATTGATTTAAATTCGTCTTCATCGTTTACAAATATTTTTGCATATATACTATCTGTATTGTCTGTTAGTTTTAGTGTGATTATTTTTAAGTCTGTTTTTGTTTCTATTATATCAGGATCCGCGTAGATGTATGCCTCTATTGTTACATTATTTTGTTCTGTAGCGATTTGATCCATCCTTATAGGTTTATCTTCTATAGTTCTTCCTATTACTACATTAGGATTATCTTTTTCTACTATTAATGGTGGCCTTTTATAGTCTTTTGGTATGAATCTTTTCTTTTCTTCTTTTGGTTCTTCTGGTGGAGTTGGTTCTACATAGACTACTTCTTTATTTATTTCTTTATTTATTTCTTCTTGTATTTCATTATTTAGTTCTTCATTTATTTCTATGTTTATATTAATTTCTCCGTATCCGTATCTTTTTAAATTTGTTTTTAATAAATCAGATATTCCATTAAGTTTCATTTTTTCAGCAAGGTTCGCAACTTCTATGGTTAATGTATTATTTTCTAGTTTGATATTATTATCTTTGAACATTTGAAGGAGTGGTTGTTCTTCTTTTTTTAAGTCTAGTATGTATCCATAGTAGTCTTTTAGATTATCATCATTTATTTCTTGTGGTTTTAAAATAATTTCTGTGTTGTAGTCTTTAAATCTTAGTTTTAATTTTTTTACTAGTTCTAGATATGCATTAAGTGGTAAAATGTTTTCTATTTCAAATATAAATGAGTGTATTTTGGTATTTGTGTTTATAATTATTTTTAAATTCCCGTCTTTAAAGTATTTATAGTTTTCCTCATTATATTTTAATTGTTCTAATAAAAGTTTTAATTTATCATGCATACTTCTCACCATTAATTATTTTAGCAAAAAAAAAGTATTAATTTAATACTTTTAAGATAGTTTTTTAATTTTTATTGACTTATAATAATAAACAATATATAATTATTTCAAGTTTTGGAGGTTAAGTATGCATAAGGGTTATAAAAATGTTGATCCTAGAGCCATAAAAGAAGATGTGAAGGCTGTTGTTTCAAGTAATTTCGAAAGGCAGATACAAGGTAGAATCAACGAATACAGGAAACAAGGTTTAGATGATGATGAAATATTAGCTATGTTATTTGATGAATGCAGTCGTCCTAAATCTAAAGAAGTTTCAAATCAAAAAGTAAAAACAAAAACATTTACTTATAATTCTAATTTTTACAAGAAATAAAACAAGGTTGTCCTTGTTTTTTTAGTCTGTTGCTTTTCCAAATTCAGTCATGATTCTTGTAAGTTTAAGTACTTTACTATTTTCTTTTGCGACTTCCATATTACTTTTGGAAATTATATCTACTGCTTCAGTGTATACAGATGTTTTTTCACTTAGTTCAGCTATCTTTTTTAGTTCATCTATATTATATGATTTATATTGTCTTAATTCTAGTGCTGGTAAGTATTCAAAAACAAAGTTTTCGAATTTATAATATCCGTCTAATGTTTTTAAGTATTTCTTTTTAAGTTCTACCGGAAGATTTGAATTTAATAATATTTCTAATTCATTATATATATCTTCTTCGCATATTGCTTTTCTCGACCATTCTACATGATATTTTAAATTTAAACTATTAAATTGTCTATTTTTAACATCTTTTGATAGTTTTTCATATCCACTTTCTGTATATATATTTTTTACTAATTCATTTCCTGTTTTGTTTTCTAATGAACTTCTATAATATGTTTCTTTAGTTACTGATTCAAAGTCTTTATGTACAAATAAGTTTGCTGTTATAATGTTTTTATTTTCTTTTACATATATCATATTACCACCCTACTGGTATAATAACACTTCAGAATTCTTTTAGTCAATGAATTAGAATAAAAAGAGTAGATTAATTAATTTCTATAATTTTTACATTATATGGATTAATTATATCTACCTTAACTATATCATTTATTTTTTTATTTAGTAATGCTTTTCCTAATGGAGATTCATATGAGATTTTATTATTTAGTATATCTGATTCATTTAATCCTACAATTTCATATGTTTCTAATTCATTTTCAATTTCAATTGTTACTTTTGAACCTATTTCTATTATGTCTTTATTTTTTTTATTGTATATTTTTGATTCTTTCAATTGCTTTTCTAGTTCATAGATTCTATTTTCTGTTTGAATGAAGTCAACGCAAACTGCATCATATTCTGAATTTTCTCTTAAATCTCCTAGGCTTGTTGCGAACGCAAGTTGTTTAGCTAGTTCTACTCTTTTTATTTTAGTTAAATAAGCCAGTTCTTCTTCGATTCTTTTTTGACCTTCAATAGTAAGATATTTCATCATTCCTCCTATCTTGGTCTTTGAAAACTGAGTTATCTTTGAAAACTTATATTAAGTATATCATTTTATTTATAATTGTCAACGTTTATCTATTACATTTTGATAATGCACCTAAATCGTATACATTTTTGTATCCTTGTTCAATTAAAGTATTATAAGCTTTATTACTTCTAGCTCCACTTTTACAGTATACAATAATAGGTGTTTCTTTATTTATATTTTCTTCTTTTGCTATTTGTTTCTTTATTTGATCATATGGAATATTTATAGCATCTTTCATGTGTGAGTCTTTGTATTCATCTTTTGTTCTAACGTCTATTATAACTGCATTTTTTTCTTCTACCAGTATATTTTTTTGTTCACATGTTATTTTTCCTGTTTTTATTTCTGTTTGATTAGAGCATCCTGTTATTATTATTAATGAAATTAATATTAAGGTTCTTTTCATTTTTACTCCTTATTTTCGCTTATATATTTTATAGCTTCTGTTGCAGCAACTGCTCCATCGCTTGTTGCGGTTACTAATTGTCTCAAATTTTTTGTTCTATTATCTCCTGCTACGAATATGTTTTTAATATTTGTTTTACAGTCTTCATTTGCGATTACGTATCCTTGTTCATTTATGTTTATTATTTTTTTAAAGTTTTCTGTTTCTGGAACTTGACCTATTGCGATAAATAGTCCATCTATATTTAGTGTTTTTGTTTCTTTATTATTTGTTATTTCTATACTTTCTAGTTTATTTTCACCATTTAATTTTGTTACTGTTGTATTTAGTAATATTTTTACGTTTTGTTTTTCTTTTAGTTGATCTAATAATATTTCTTCTGCTTTGAATGAATCTCTTCTATGTATTAGGTATACTGTTTCAGCTATATCTGACAAATATATTGCGTCTTCTACTGCTGTGTTTCCTCCACCTTGGACTGCTACTACCTTATTTTTATAGAATGCTCCATCGCATGTTGCACAGTATGATATTCCTTTTCCTGTTAGTTTTTCTTCGTTTTCTAGTTTTAGTTTTCTATTGTCTGCCCCTGTTGCTAGAATAATTGTTTTTGTTTTATATGTTTCTTTTGTAGTTGTTACTTCTGTTTCAGATATATTAATTACTTTTTCGAATTTTATTTCTGCTCCTAAGTCTTTTGTTTGGTTATATAGTTTTGTAGCAAAGTCAAATCCACTTATTCCTGGATTTACTGGATAGTTTTCAATTGATTTTGTATTTATTATTTGTCCACCATATGTGTTTGCTTCTAGTACTAGTACTTTTTTATTTGCTCGTCTTGCGTATATAGCTGCTGTTAATCCTGCTGGACCTGCTCCTACTATTATTATATCGTACATGTTATCACCTTTCTTCTATGTTTTTTAATATTTTATATAATGTTTTGTATAGTATTATTGTTTCGTCTTTTTCTAGGTTTATACATTTTCCTATTTGTTTTGGTATATCTAGTGCTTGTTCTTTTAATTCTTGTCCTTTTTCTGTTAATTTAATCATTAAATTTCTTTCATCTTTTTCTGATTTATTTCTTTTTATATATTCTTTTTGTTCTAGTTTTTTTAATAATGGGGTTAATGTATTTGAGTCTAGCAGTAGTGTCTTTCCTAGTTCTTTTACATTTGTTTCTTTATTTTCCCATAAATACATCATTACTATATATTGTGTGTATGTAAGATCTAATTTATTTAAGTATGGTGTATATTTTCTTATTATTTCTTTTGAACATAAGTATATTGGGAAGCATAGTTGATTTTTTAGTTTTAATGAATCATATTGTTCCATTATATTATTTCTTTTAAATCCTTTTCTATATTTTTAGGATCAAATGTTGGATCGTATCTTTTTACTACGTTTCCGTTTTTGTCTACTAGGAATTTTGTGAAGTTCCATTTTATATCTTCTTTATTTTTATATGTTGTACTTATTTTTTCTATTGCTTTCATTGCCATTTTATTTTTTAAGCCTTCTATTTCTTCAGTTGGTTGTTGTTTTTTTAGGTATGTGTATAACGGATGTTCATTTTCTCCATTTACTTCTATTTTTGATAATTGATCAAATTGTGTTTGATATTTTGCAGTGCAAAACTCATGAATTTCATCGTCTGTTCCTGGTGCTTGATGCCCAAATTGGTTACATGGAAAGTCAAGTATTTCTAGTCCTTTATTGTGGTATTCTTCGTATAGTTTTTCTAGTCCTTCGTATTGTGGTGTAAATCCACATCCTGTTGCGGTATTTACTATTATTAGTGTTTTTCCTTTATAGTTTTCTAGTGATAATTCTTTTCCTTCTCTATTTTTTATTTTTAAATCATATATACTCATATTATCTCTCCTTTTTAGTCGCATACGATTTAATTTTATCATATTGTTTTAATTTTTTCAATATTTTTTTATAAAAAAACTCGATAATGAACTAGTCAAGTAAAAATAGACATTTTAAAAAAAACTCTAAATCCCTGATTCGATTTTAAATTGAATTGGGGTTTTATATTTTAATGCATATGATGGACGTTCATTATTATAATAATAAATATA